>Ga0114975_10001548_pt1 | contig 16311 bp, 10 predicted proteins | sample S_130626_EF_Meta_FD_87031 | JGI IMG/M metagenome (GOLD analysis project Ga0114975, IMG submission 87031) | Freshwater microbial communities from Lake Simoncouche, Canada to study carbon cycling - S_130626_EF_MetaG | ecosystem: Environmental > Aquatic > Freshwater > Lake | place: Lake...
ATTTGGCCTGTTCCTGAACAATGATACCTTGTTTATCACATTCCACTACAATGACATGATCGATACCATGGGTCGCAAACTCATGAGTGGGGATGTGTTGGAACTGCCTAATCTCAGAGATTATAATCCGCTAGACACCTCCATCCCCAGGGCATTGCCAAAATGGTATGTGATACAGGATGCTGCTTTTGCCAGCGAAGGATTTAGTCAGACATGGTTGCCACACTTGTGGCGTGTAAAAGCCACGCCCATGGTCAACTCACAAGAATTCAATCAGATTACCAAACAGCCCTTTGAACCCATCAACATCTGGGATCCGGGCAATTTCTATCCAGGCGGTGTCACAGTGCTTTATGGCGATACTTATTATACATCAAACAAGAATGTGCCACCGGGCACAGATATCAACAACACGGAATACTGGACCTTGGTCACTAATCCTACCACTATTGAAGATCAACAAAGCACACGGCCAAGAAACTTGGAGATCAACGATGCTATACTTGCTCAAGCCGAAGCTGAAGTTCCTACATCAGGATTTGATGTTGTGAAATTTTATATTGTTGCTACCAACCCAGACGGAACACCAGCCAATCCTGAATCTGCCACATACACCGCAGACTACACCATCACTGATGCCAGCCGCACAGTAGCTAATGACGGTAACACACCCCGAGGTGATGGATACACAGCAGGTTACTTGACCGGAGACGGAGTTCCGCCTAACGGATTGCCTGTCACTGCTGGAATAAATTTTCCTCCTACTCCGGTTGCTGGGCAGTTTGCATTGCGATTGGATTATTTTCCCAATCGCTTGTTCCGTTTCAACGGCACTGCTTGGATCAAGATTGAAAGCAAGGTACGCACCAATCTCACCCCTGGCTCAACCAACGATACTTTACGCAGCAGCTTTGTTAATAATACATACACAGTGAACACAACGGATCTTGGCAATATACCTAGTCGTCAGAGTTTGAGTGAAGCACTAGAACCCAATCTAGCCAATGGTGACCAAGGTGGTAATCTGCCTCCTAATCCGTATCCGCCTACACAACCTTACCAGAAGTCAAGCTAACTATGCAATTATTCTTTTACGACGAACAAATCCGTCGCTACCTGCTGCAATTCACACGCATGTTCAGCTTGTTCGAAGTTGAGTACGGACGCAACGAACAAGGCACAACCGATCTAGTTCGTGTGCCCATACGCTATGGTGATGCTAGTCGCCAAGCACAGACCATACTCAACCAGAACTCGGCCAACAGCCTAAATGCTACTCCCATGATGACTTTCCACATCACTGGGTTGACTTATGACCGTGAACGCATGCAAGAACCGTATCATGTGAACAAGATGTTGGTTCGTCAGCGTACTTGGGATCCGGGCACAGAAAGTTATGAAACCACGCAAGGCAATGCTTTCCAAGTAGAAAGACTCATGCCCGTACCTTACAAACTTACAATTGATCTGGATATATGGACAAGTAACACCAATCAGAAGATGCAGTTGTTTGAACAGATCGCCACGCTGTTTAACCCAGCACTGGAGATACAGGCCACAGACAACTACATTGACTGGACCAGTCTCACTGTGTGTAATCTTGACAATGTCAAGTGGAGCAGCAGGAGTGTTCCTCAAGGTACCAATGATCCTATAGACATCATGACCATGACATTCAGCATGCCTATCTGGATCTCGTCACCGGCCAAGATCAAGAAACTGGGTGTGGTAGAACGAGTAATCGCTAGTATATTTGACGCTCAAGGCGATGCTGTGAATGCCATAAGCAACAATGACTTGTTGCTAGGTACTCGAGTCAAAGTTACTCCTTGGGGTTATCAGGTGCTTTTGTTAGACGGGCAACTACAGGTATTACAACCTCCGCAGCCTGTGAACCCAGATCGCATAAGCCTAGCACCATTTGACTTTCCTATAGTAGAAAATCCACAGATCACTTGGCCCACTGTGATCAATGCCTATGGTGTGTTACGCCCGGGCATTAGTTATATCACATTGGACAATCCTTGGAATCCAGATTCAAGCATTGTGGGTACTATTGCTGTGAATCCTGCAGATGATCGATTGTTGATCTACAATATTGATCCGGATACGGCACCACAGAACACGCTGTCACCAGTGGATGCTGTGGTTAATCCACTTACTGCTGGGCCCGGAGATGGGCTTCCTGCTGCTGCTGTTGGGCAACGATATCTACTGAATGAAGGCACTGGCGATGCCGACAATTCAAGCAACCCTATAGCCTGGCGCGGTACCGGTGGACAACCCTTGATTGCCAATGCCAATGACATCATTGAATATAATGGTATACGCTGGGTCATTGCTTTTAATAGTGCCAGCACCGATCCACAATATGTGGTCAATCTAACCACAGGCATACAATACTTCTGGAACGGAACCAAGTGGGTCAAGAGTATTGACGGCTTGTACACCGGAGGCTCATGGAACCTGGTATTGTAAAAGCAGTAGGCATCTGGTTCTACTGTGCGAGAACTCGCTGCTATCTTTATCTCCTACGCAACGATTCAAAATATCCCGACACCTGGGGATTGGCTGGCGGCAAAGTAGAACCCGATGAAACACTCATGGCGGCTGTGGAACGCGAGTGTACAGAAGAATTGGGCAGCATGCCTGAATATCAGCAGTTGATACCCATTGAAAAATTCACATCACCTGATAGAGGATTTGAATATCATACTTTTTGGTGCCGAGTGGATCACGAATTCATTCCCGAACTCAATCACGAACATGTGGGCTATGCATGGATACAAGCCAGGCATTGGCCTAGACCATTGCATCCGGGCCTGTGGAACACTGTGAATCTAGATGCTATCCAAAAAAAGATAACATCGTTGGAAATCACCTGCGTCTAATCAAAGAAGAACATCTGCCACAATCGGCAGTTGTCGTTGTTGTATCCAAAATAATCTGTAGCTGAATGTAGGTATCCAGCATTGAAGATCACCAGGCGATTGTACACATTGCCAAAGTTGTCCACAGGTTCAAATATAGTCCTATCCAGATTCTGGCTGCCTGGTCTGAAGCATTTGTTTACATCAGGGTGGCTGAGATGTCGCACATCTGTGCCCTTGAGTGCGTGTGTGGATGTGCCGGTTTGATAAGGTGCGTTGGGTGTGAGATACAGCATGCCAGCCCAGCGTTGTGGATCGCAATGATACACCAGTGGCTCACCTTCTCGGCATACTTGAAAGCGGCCATTCATTCCGTATTCTTCCCATTTTTCAATTTTACGGTTCATGATGTATTCAAATTCTTCTTTCAATCCTGGAAACAAGAACTGCTGCTTGGTGCGATTGCCTATGTAATACTTTCCAATGCCACCTTGGTCGTATTCTTGTTCCAATGCCATCTTCCTGATAGCATCAGGATCTTGATAGAAGTTGTCCACAATCCACACTCCTGGTCTGGGTTGTGAATTGATCAGATCTGATTTTTGTCGAGATATATGCACAGCCGGTGCCGACTTGGTTTCTGCTAGTGGAGATTTAGGCAGGCCACAGATCTTCAAGTTATGATTGATAGCGTCTACATAAATCTGATGCATTTTAAAGTTGTCTCTGAGATGTACCATGATCTGGCGGCTTTGTTCAGTGAGCCCCACATGCCACGACGCTACACCTTTCTGGAACATCAATCCACAATAGCCCGGATACTGATCAGTTATCACAGGTGTGAGATCAAAGTTACCATAGGTCAACCCCATCACTGCTGTGGTATAACTTTCCTGCCATTCTCTTCGTTTCTCGTGCAATCTGCTCAACAAGAAATACGCTTCAGGACGGTCTGAGAGCAATGCGATGGCTTTGAGCAGTAGACCTTTTTCAGTGTCGTCTCGAGTTTTTTGTTTTTCCAAACAGATACAGCATCGCATGAGTGCTTCGTATTGCTGTTGGTCAGTTGTGCTGCGTTCTGCTGTGCGTAGATAGAAACTCACTGCTGCACCAGTCTGACCCATGTTTTCGTATTCCTGCCCTAGCAAGAAGTTGATTGTGGGATCTTCAGAGTTTTCAATATACTGATGTAGATATTTCATGTTATTTTACAAAGGTTATGACTTTTGGATCTGTGGCATTTTCACAGAAGTTGCATAAGTTGAAGCAGGTTTGATCTTGAGGAATCACATCTTCATATGTTTGCTCATGTAGGTTGCCAATGATGTGATCCAGGCCATAATCCATACAGCACAAACTCACATCACCATTGGGCAGCAGCACATTGTGATACAAGCCTTCTACACATCCGCAGGTCTTTGGTCCTTCGTGTGTGATTGCGTTCCAACGGTCTTTCAAAGTGATCAACTGTGGCTTGGCCACTGCTTCACGGAACAAGTTGCCGGCTCTGCTCCACATGGCATAGCTAGGTGCCTTATCAAATATGTGTCGGATGCTGGGATGCAGTTCAGCGCCCATGCTCATCTTGGAGAAGTTCTTGATCCTGTGATGATTGTCTCGGAACCATTCCAGGGTCTTGATATAACCCGGGGTGATCGGATGGCGTGCCAACATTTCAGCGTCGGGCAAGTGCAGCACAAATCCACCGTTGGGATTACCAGCAAATGGTATGTGTACTATGGCTTCCATATCTTCCACGCTCACACCCACACCTGTGGTAAACACGCTTACAGGATGCCCTTGGTCATGTGCATATAGAACCATGTCTGTGCAATATTTGTTCATCCAAGGTTCGGTAAATCCAGCAAAAGTGATACGCACATCTGTGGGCACTTTGTCTATCATGCTTTTGTAGTCATCCAGACTCATGATCCTATTGCCCTTGTATACTTCTTCCAAGGTGCGTTGTGGGCAGAACACACAATCAACCACACAGCCTTTTTCTGGAATGATTGTGGTTATCTCTAGTGTGGGTGCAGGATAGTGCTGCCATTTTTTCTTGTCCTTGGGTGCCACACTATTGTCAATGTACAACATACAAGCGGCATAGTGATCAATGAACCAGTCATCAAACAATGCCCACTTGATGTCTACATAGTCAATGCTGAGTATGTGGAAGTTTGTAAATTCTTTCAGGTAAGTGTCTCTGAATTTACGGAACTTGGCTTTGTGTGCAGGTGTGGCCAAGTGTATCTCCATGGCTATCTTACGCACATTGTTCATGATCCAGTCATGATTTTCATCTGTAAAGAAGTCGTATTCGCCGCCCTCGCAGTCCATCTTGAGGAAGTCTATGTGTGTGAGTTTCTGTTGTTGTACCAGTGTGGTAAACTTGATGGTCTCTAGTATCACGCCATCTGTGCCGTCACTGTGTGCTTGTTTTGTTTCGTCGTACAGTCCGGCTAGATAGTTCAGTCCATCTGAATGCCCTAGTGCTCGATTTATAGTTGTTACATCTAGTCCAGTGTGGCTGACATTTTTTACTAGAGTAGGATACAGTTTCTTGTGTGGCTCAAGACAGATCACTCGGCCGGGCTGCTGTGGCACGATGCTCCACACAAATGGTCCGGCACTGGCACCAACATCCAGTACCACATCGCCGGGACGGATATCAAAGAACCTTTGATATGTGTTGTCAGCAAAGATTTCCTTTTTCACAGTGGCATGGAACCAAGAATTGTTAGCAGCCACACCCCAGTCAAACTCATGCTCCACACCGTCGTCGGTGGTCATAGTTGGAACAACCGGAATACGATTCGCTTGAGCCATGAACTGATCCACACATGCTCGTGGCATCTTCAGTATGAATGCAGCATTATCTTGGAATCCAAAGGTCAGCAACAGTTCGTTTTTGTACCAAGCAGCACCGGTACAGAATTCAATGTCTGCTTTCATGAGACTGAATGCATCTGTGTAAGCCAACATATTCCAATCTCTATCCCACATGAGAAATCTATGTTTGTATGTGGCGTCTTTTTCACCGGCTTCGCTCTTGAACAAGTTCACTTCGTGTACCAACGCAATATAATTGTCGCCATAGGGCACCACTTGGCTGCCGCCGCGGAAGTCTGGAACTCCGGGTATGCGTTGTGCAGGATCAAGATGTGTGATAACTGTGGTGCCGGCCTCAAGATCGTATTTTACAACTTCTGTAGGGTTAGCCCATTTTACATAAGTGTAAGGTTGATCTAATACCGGCATCCAGTTCTTTTCGCAATAGGTATCATTGGCGCCCGGAGCAGGTATGCGTCGACGCAGGATCTCTCGCACACCGGTATCAGAGACTTCAAGTTCGCTGAGTTCCATACGACCTTGACCGTTTGTGGTGGTATCTCTCCGCACACCAGTGATCCACAGTCGATCGTCCCATCGTTGTATACGGGCATCTTCCAGCCCCACGAATGTCCAGACAGGTTCTACATCATGAGCAGATGTGTCTATGGCCTGTGTGGTAGCTATGGTCATATCCGGATTCATCGTGAGCAAGTAATTCCAAGTGCGGAGATGTTGATCGTTTTCCGGATGAAGATATTGCAGCGGACCGTATCTGTGTTCAAACTTTTTGTTTTCGCTGTGCCAAAGTGTGTAGTTCACATGGCGTAGATTTACCAGGATCCGATCACCATCGATGAAGATACTGGGATTCATCAATCCAGTTCCGTTGGTAAGTTCTGCTGGAATTATTAACGGATGTATGGTACCACCCGCTGCGATCACGGGTTTGGTCAGCCCATTTTGATAGATTTGTTGGCTTAATGTCATACTAACATTTATGCCTGCCGCGCTGGGTGCGTATTATAACTAGATTACAGTCTGCCTACCACAACTTCGATCACACCAACATCAGGACCTGTATGGCTTTGCAAGGCTTTACCAATTATCACACCTGGTTGATAGCGGGTGATATCCAAGGCTTCGGCTACCCCTGCTCGATTGCTTGTGACCACTCGATCGCCTGGTACGATGTTACCAATCACGCTCACGGGTACACGACCCACCAGTGCTACTTCCACTGTGCGTTCTGCTTGTAGTCCGGAGTTCATTATGTGTGCAGGATTGGTAGACACCACACCGGCCACTCTTGTATCGTGAGTAACTGTGCTTGTTGTGACTTCTTGATTGCCACCAAATATCAGCACGGTGCCAGGCGCATATGTTGCGTCCGTGGTATACATCTCTGCCAAGTCAGCGTAAAGTGCTGTGGTCGATTGGGCAAATAATCTATTAAAATAGTTAGAGGCGTTACCAATGTTTGCTGTGGCGTTGGCTGTACTGGTCTGTATGTTACCGGACACGATCAACACACCGCTACCCAATGCTGCTGTGCCATTGATTATCAAGTTAGCACCAGTGATATTACCAGTTATATACGCCGACCCAGTTACTCCTAAAGTTGTGGTAGGGGAGGTATTACCAATACCTACTCGTTGACTTGAGTCAATGGTCATTGCAGTAGTTCCTGCTGTTTGGAAAGCCATCGCAGTTGATGAATCAGCCGATGAAACTAATCCGGTACTGGCTGCGTTAATCGTAGTGGTCATGTTTGTGTTCCTTGTAACATATCATAAATTATTTATTCATCCGGGTGCTATCCGAGTACTACCCATTTTGATCCAGCGGATACTGTAACCGATACTCCTGGAGATTGAGTCATTGGCCCAACGGTGCTGGCACTGTATCCTGTAGGAAACACCACACTTGATGCTATTGTGGTGTTATTAAATAAAAATCCATTGGTAGCATATACCAAAGATCCGTATACATTACCTACAACCGACCATAACCCAGCTACATATCCACCGGTTGTGGCCCATTGCACCACATTGCTTGTACCAGCTATGGTAAGGTTAGCATTACCACTAGCAGCCAATGTGAAGTTGGTTGTGCCGTTGACCACTGATGTTGGGGTACTAGATATTCCAGTGAGTGCTGATCCGTTTCCAACAAAGTAACCAGCAGCTATATTACCTGTGGTAGAAATGTTGCCTGCTCCAAATGTGCCGCCGCCGGCTGTGATGTTACCTGTAACACTTACTATAGTTCCTGTGTGGCTGACTGCATTGACAATGGTAGTTGCTATTACATTATTAGCAACCACATTTGCTGTGGCACTGAGTGTAGTTGCTGCAACTACATTGGCACCGGAAATGTTTCCGCCAGATCCACTGGTGATGATGTTGCCACCAGTAATGTTACCACTTGCTGAAATCAAGCCAGTAATATATTCACCAGTGGTTGCAAATACTGCCACATTTGATGTTCCGCCAATGCCCACTGTGACATTGCCGCCGGAACTTACTACTGTGACATTTGATGTTCCGTTGTTGATGTTGGCAACACTAGTGATCACCCCGCTAAGACATGCGCCATTGCCTAAAATATAGGCACCAGTAAGATTGCCAGTGGCAACCAAACTACCAACTGAAAAATTGCCGGTATTACTGAGTCCTGAAGGTAGAATTACTGTTAGTGCCATATAGTTTATTTATCTGATTGTGTATTCCGGCTAACGTGAGTCATGATTTACATCCTTGGATACTTGACTTTAACTGCTTGGCAATCGGCAATGTACTTGTCAATCTGCGCCTGATCGCCTTTGACTATGCCGTCAAGGTAGTCAGTGATAGGCGGGTATTCGGCAGCGCGTTTGTTTTTGTAAGAGTTTGCTTGAATAGAGGCATTAACCATATCAATATCATATTGAACTATATTATCTGCAGCATTATAAGCAACATCTGCATTTATCTTAACAACTTGAGGATAAAGTCTGTGAATTTCTTCGTACTGATCAAGTGTTAAGTTCATTGTGCTATCTCCAAGAGGGTAATTTGAGCTTGGTTGTTGTCTAGATTTGCATATACCGTTCCGTTGGCACTTTGATTTGCAAATTGTGTTTTATAAGTAGTCGAAGAGGTAGTTCCGGGAGAATCCAAATAACAACATGACCATACTTGGTCGTTGCCTACTGAAACAGTATCGTTTAGTCCAACCCGTTGATCAGTTAATAAATTTGTTGCTCCGCGTTGTAAATATACAGTTGCACCTGAACTGCATGCTTGATTTTTATAGATGCGTTGGCTTATTAAAACCAATATTTTGCTAGTTGAACTGGTCGGAGTAATAGTTGCTGTTAAATTCGTATCTACAATAGTGGTAGTGGTCGATGAAACTGTTGTGGTGGTAGTACCGTTAACCACTTGCAAAATTGAACCCACTGGCATTGAGCCTGTTGTTATTCCGCGGCTTGCAACATCAAGTTTTCCTGTTGGAGTAGTAGTACCAATACCCACATTATTAGTGACCAAAAGATTACCAGCAGAAACAACATTCCCCGAAGCCGAAATTACCCCGGTTACATATGCACCTGTGGTAGCCCACACAGCCACATTACTGGTTCCATTTACACCAACCGTGACATTTGAACCTGCTGAGCCGATACTGACATTACTTCCACCATTGGAAATACTAACATTGCTTCCTACTGCGCCGCCCAGTGATGTGACTTCAATTGATGCGCCGGATACTGGTGGGCTAGAGAATGTAACGGTGTTACCAGATAAACTATATCCAGAGTGAAGTTGCTCCACACCATCAATATTAACCCAGGTTACATTTCCACTGCTAGGTGTAGTACTGAGAACAAACGCAACTTGAGAACCAGTGCCGGTAAAACTGTCAACTGCGGAAGTCACTGTGGTGCCTGGTCCTTGGATACCCTGTGTACCTTGAATACCTTGAATACCTTGTATACCTTGAATGCCAGTAGCGCCTTGTATTCCTGTAACGCCTTGTAGGCCTTGGGTTCCCTGTGTACCAGTTGTACCTTGTGTACCAGTTGCTCCTTGAGTACCAGTAATGCCTTGTATACCCTGAATACCTTGGGTTCCCTGTGTACCAGTTGTACCTTGTGTACCAGTTGCTCCTTGAGTACCTTGTGCGCCGGTGATACCTTGAGCACCAACAACACCTTGCAGACCTTGTGCGCCCTGGATACCAATACCACCTTGAACACCTTGCGTGCCTTGTGCTCCTGTTGTTCCTTGTGCTCCTGTAACGCCCTGGATGCCTTGAGCACCGGTGATACCTTGAGTTCCTGTAATGCCTTGTGTTCCGGTTGCTCCTTGGGTACCAGTAATACCCTGGATCCCTGTGGTTCCTTGTGTTCCTTGAGTACCAACTGTTCCTTGAGTACCAACTGCTCCTTGTGTGCCAGTAATACCTTGTGTACCAGTGATACCTTGTGTACCTTGTGTTCCTTGGGCGCCTGTAGTTCCTTGGGTACCAAAAGTACCCTGGGTGCCAGTGATGCCTTGGGTACCAATTTCGCCTTGGATGCCTTGTGTACCTTGTGTTCCTTGAGTACCAACTGCTCCTTGGGTACCTGTTGCACCCTGTATGCCTTGGGTACCTTGGGCGCCTGTGGTGCCCTGTGCTCCAATTACTCCCTGAATACCTTGTATACCAGTTATGCCTTGCGATCCAGTTATGCCTTGGATGCCTTGAGTACCTTGAGTACCTTGTGTGCCAACATCACCTTGTATACCGGTTATGCCTTGCGATCCGGTTATACCTTGGATGCCTTGAGTACCTTGAGTACCTTGTGTGCCAATATCACCTTGTATACCGGTTATGCCTTGCGATCCAGTTATGCCTTGTGTTCCAAGTGCGTTTCCGCCCAGTGATGTGATTTCAATTGCTGCACCAGCAGCCGGTGGGGTAGAAAATGTAATAGTGCTACCAGCTAAAGTATATCCTGTTCGAAGTTGATCTACACCGTCGATATTGATCCAGGTGAAGTTTGTATTACTAGGTGTAGTACTGAGAACAAACGCAACTTGAGATCCAGTGCCAGTGAAATCGTCAACCGTAGAAGTTACATATGCGCCCGGGCCTTGCACACCTTGGGTACCCTGGACACCTTGGATACCTTGGATGCCTTGGGTGCCTTGTACTCCTGTGATACCTTGGGTGCCCTGGGCACCGGTAGTACCTTGGGTGCCAATTTCGCCTTGTACGCCTTGTATACCGGTTATACCTTGGGTGCCTTGTGTACCAGTAGTACCTTGAGTACCAATTTCACCTTGGACACCTTGTGTACCAGTAATACCCTGGATACCTTGTGTACCAAACACTCCCTGGATACCTTGAATACCCTGGATACCTTGAGTACCGATCTCGCCCTGAACACCTTGTATGCCTTGTATACCTTGTGTGCCTTGGGCGCCGGTTATACCTTGCGTGCCTTGGGCACCGCTAGGACCAGGTGCTCCAGCAAGATTTACAACCCAGGCGCTGAAAGGGCCCGGTCCTCCCACAGTAGCAGTGATGTTCACTACCAATGCACCCGTGCCCGAGTTATAAGAAGTCACAGTTCCCTGCATGTAGTTAGAACCATCATAGGCTATAACTGCATCTTGACCTGTGCTGTAATTGAGTCCGGTACCAATAGTCAAGCTCTTGCTACCGGTGCTAATTGTCAGGCTGGTACTACTAGTTGTTTCATATTGATCTCCAAATCCCTGAATACCTTGAGTACCTTGTGTACCTTGAGTGCCTTGTGTGCCTTGTGCGCCAATAGCACCTTGTACACCTTGGATACCTTGGATGCCTTGTGTGCCTTGTGTACCAATAGCACCTTGTACGCCTTGTGCTCCAATTTCTCCTTGTGTACCTTGAGTTCCGGTTTCGCCCTGGGTACCTATTTCGCCCTGGATGCCTTGTGTACCCTGGATACCTTGTGTGCCTTGAGTTCCGGTTTCTCCCTGGGTACCTATTTCGCCTTGAACCCCTTGTGTACCTTGAACGCCTTGTGTACCTTGAACGCCTTGGGTACCTTGTGGACCTTGGATGCCTTGTATGCCTTGAGTACCTTGTGTACCTTGGATGCCTTGTATGCCTTGAGTACCTTGTGTACCTTGTGTTCCTTGGATACCTTGTGTTCCTTGAATACCTTGTGTTCCTTGGATACCTTGGATGCCTTGAGTACCTTGGATGCCTTGAGTACCTTGTGCTCCAATTTCACCTTGGATGCCTTGAGTACCTTGGATGCCTTGTATTCCTTGAGTGCCTTGAGTACCTTGAGTACCTTGTGTCCCGATTGCTCCTTGTACCCCTTGAGTACCTTGAGCACCAGTTTCTCCCTGGGCACCTATAACTCCTTGAATACCCTGGGTACCTTGTACGCCCTGAATACCTTGTGTTCCTTGGATACCTTGTGTTCCTTGAATACCTTGTGTTCCTTGGATACCTTGGATACCTTGAATACCTTGTGTACCTTGGGTACCTATTTCGCCTTGAACGCCTTGGGTACCTTGTACGCCCTGGATACCTTGGGTACCTTGAACGCCTTGTGTACCTTGGACGCCTTGTGTGCCTTGCACACCTTGAATACCTTGAATACCTTGTGTTCCTTGTACACCTTGCGAGCCAATTTCGCCTTGAGTCCCTATGGCTCCTTGGGTACCAATAGCACCTTGTACACCTTGGATGCCTTGTGCTCCAGTTATGCCCTGCGAACCAATAACCCCTTGGATTCCTTGTGTACCTTGGGCGCCAACAATACCTTGAGTACCCGTGATACCTTGAGTACCCGTGATACCTTGAGTACCCGTGATACCTTGAGTACCCGTGATACCTTGTGTGCCTGTTGCTCCTTGGGTACCAATTTCACCCTGAGTTCCCTGAGTTCCCTGAGTTCCCTGAGTACCTTGTGCGCCAGTTACTCCTTGAATACCTTGGGTACCTTGAACGCCTTGTGTGCCTTGTGTACCAGTTATGCCTTGTGTGCCTTGTGTACCTTGTGTGCCGGTTATACCTTGGGTACCTTGTGTGCCGGTTTCTCCTTGAGTACCTTGGGTTCCGGTTATACCTTGGATGCCTTGGGTACCTTGGGTTCCGGTTATGCCTTGGGTACCTTGTGTGCCAGTTGTGCCTTGTGTTCCTTGGGTACCAGTTATACCTTGGATACCTTGGATGCCTTGTGTACCGGTTGTACCCTGTGCGCCTTGAGCACCGGTTTCTCCTTGGGTGCCTTGTATACCTTGTATACCTTGTGTACCTTGTGTGCCAAGTACGCCCTGAATGCCTTGCGTACCTTGAATACCCTGTGTTCCTTGTACGCCTTGGATTCCTTGTATACCTTGAGTACCTGTTGTACCTTGTAGGCCTTGAGTGCCTTGAATACCTTGTGATCCAACAGGGCCAGGTGCTCCAGCAAGATTTACTTGCCATGAGGTGTAAGGACCAGGGCCACCTACAGAAATAGTAACATTTACAACCAATGCACCTGTTCCAGAGTCATAGGATGAACATGTACCTTGCATGTAGTTAGAACCATCAAAGGCGATGATAGTGTCTTGTCCTGCGCTGTAATTGAGTCCGGTGCCAACAGTTAGGCTCTTGGTTGCATTACTGATTGTGAGGCTTGTACTACTGGTTGTAGAGTATCGATCTCCAAGCCCTTGCACACCCTGAGTACCAAAAATACCTTGGATACCTTGTGTGCCTTGGGTACCGGTTATACCTTGTGTTCCTTGAATACCTTGTGCGCCAGTGGCACCTTGAGTTCCAATTCCACCTTGGGTACCTTGTGTGCCGGTTTCTCCTTGTATACCTTGAGCACCGGTAATACCTTGGATGCCTTGGGTACCTTGTGTGCCAGTTGTACCTTGAGTTCCTTGGGTGCCAGTTGTACCTTGAGTTCCTTGTGTACCTTGGGTGCCAGTCGTACCTTGGGTACCTTGGGTGCCAGTTGTACCTTGAGTTCCTTGGGTACCAGTTATACCTTGGATGCCTTGTGTACCTTGGGTACCAGTTATGCCTTGTGTACCTTGGGTACCAGTTATGCCTTGTGTACCTTGGATGCCAGTTATACCTTGTGTACCTTGGATACCTTGAGTTCCAGTTGCGCCTTGTGTGCCTATTGCACCTTGTATGCCTTGTATGCCTTGTGCTCCTGTAGAACCTTGTGTGCCTGTCGCTCCTTGGGTACCAATTTCTCCCTGGATACCTCGGATACCTTGAGTTCCAGTTGCACCTTGAGTTCCAGTTGCTCCCTGAGTTCCGGTTATTCCTTGTGTGCCTTGAGTACCTTGTGTGCCTTGCACACCCTGTGTACCTGTGATACCTTGGGTGCCAAATGTTCCTTGCACCCCCTGGATACCTTGAATACCAGTTATACCTTGAGTACCGGTTACGCCTTGGATACCTTGTGTGCCCTGCACACCTTGAATACCTTGCACACCCTGCACACCTGGCGGAGTACCGGTGAGTTGGCTACCATTGCCAATAAAATAGCTGGCAGCAATGTTTCCTGTGGCATTGACATTGACTGTGGTCAAGTTGCCATATACTGTGGCACTTGATACTAATAAAGTGGCACCTGACAAAGTAGCACCACTGAGAATATTGCCAGCAGATGACATAATTCCGGTAGAGAAGATGTTGTTAGCAGTGATGTTGCCAGTGAGACTGATACTGGGGATATTCAATCCGCCGCTGCCCACATAGATAGAGTTGAATCTCTGAGTAGGACTTCCTAGATCATATACATTATCCAGAGCAGGCACAGTGGCAGCACTGAGTTGTATCTGGCCAATACCATTGGGTGCCAAGATCAAGTTGCCATTGCTGGTGATGGTGCGAATGGTGTTGTTGGCAATGGCCACATTACTCAGCACCGGACCAGCAGCAAAAATCTGATCAAAGTTTAGATTGGTGTAATTAAACGCGGTTCTTAACGGATCGCCTTGCCCGTCGTCCGGAACTGCGCCAATATCAATGGTGTATTGTGTCATTTGTAGAGTCTCTGGTTGTATTTACCAGATTCTGATCTCTAACAGAGTTGGCTCAAAGTCCGTCGTTGGTATCTAGTCGATGCCGGAACAATTTGATGTCTATGGTTTCAAAGTTTTCAATCGATTTAAACTCTTTGATTTCTGCGCTAGTGGGTCCGCAAACACGGATAAATTTCACAGTTGAAAAATCTCCGGCTATGGTAAGCAGTTGCCTTATCCAATTTCCTGTAAATGTAGGTGCTGCATCTGGCGCTTTGTAGAATTCTGTACCAGCATACACATTGTTGAATCTCATACTTGGACTGGGTCCCATATCAAATCCCAACATATAGATACGAGTATAGTTGTCCATGGCAGCCAATGCACAGGCAATAGGTCCCGAACTGTTGCCGTGATATTTTCTAGGAACTATTTGAGCACCAGAATCAGGCAAGGGTTTTCTTGTGTAGAATCTGTGTTTTTTGCTGTATCCTGAGCGTTGTATGGCTTCAGCGATAGGGCGATCTGTGGCCACAAGACAATCTGGTTCCCAGTCTCGGTACAGTCCATTACATCCGTAGATAGGTCCCAGTTGTCGAAGTTGCACTAGATCTATGCTTGCTCGGCTTTGCCCATTGCCTAATACGAATGCTACGGTCATAAAAAAATCCTCTCAGTATGTATCTGAGAGGATTCGTGGTCGCTAAACTTTAAGAAGTTGCGTTGTTGATAACTGCCAGTGGAATGTATCCTGCTGGTGCTCCTGAAACGGATTCTGTAGCAGTATCTGTTTCTGATCCACTTTGTGCAACACCGCCTTCGTCTGTAAAGAAGTTGGCAATGTAGAACAGTTCGCTGGTGTAAGAAACTGGGCCAAGATTGGCATCACTATAGTTTCCAGCAGTACCTACCCAGTCACGAACTCGCTTGTTGGTAAGATTACTGGCTGTGGCTGCTGCGCTGTCGCCTGATTCGTATCCGATAGCCATAAGGCCTGCATCGGGTGTGGTATCATTGGTCAACACGCACACGCCAACTGGATATGCGGTGCCGCTGCCGCTGCCGGCTGCTGTGGCTGTGAAAATATCACCGGCTGCAACTGTGCCTGTTCCAGTGCCCACTGATTGCCAGTTGGTGTTACCAAGAGCAACAATCTGATATGCCTGCCCAACAATGAAACTACCACCAGAAGTAGTTCCGCCTGTGTATGCCACTAGATATTTGTGACTACCTTTCTGGCGTATGATTCGGCCTGCGTATGATCCAGCAAGCGCAAAAGTAGATGAACCATTGGCCAGTGCGATATTGACAAATGCTGTAACCACAGGGTATGTGGCACTGGGTTGGCTGGTAGGAGGCGATCCGCCCACCACACCTAGAAATTGGGCCGAGTCCAGCGTCTGTGTAGGAGCATTGTAAACTGGCACGGTAAGTGCGCTGAATGGTGGATAAGCAAGATCCACGGGTGTGTTTGCGCCGGGGCTACCGACACCAGTATTCAAACTGTATTTCTGTATTTTTAGAGGACGTCCCATTTGTTTTCTCCTTAAAGAAGTCCGATGAAGGTTCTAGCTTCTACGCGGCGGGTTAAACCGCATAAGACGCAG
>Ga0114975_10001549_pt1 | contig 16310 bp, 18 predicted proteins | sample S_130626_EF_Meta_FD_87031 | JGI IMG/M metagenome (GOLD analysis project Ga0114975, IMG submission 87031) | Freshwater microbial communities from Lake Simoncouche, Canada to study carbon cycling - S_130626_EF_MetaG | ecosystem: Environmental > Aquatic > Freshwater > Lake | place: Lake...
CTGTACTAACGATACGGATTTCTATTCAATGGAGACGATTGCTAGCATTAGCGGTGAGTATCTGTTCTCTTTTGCCGATGCAGATAAAATTGTCTATGCATTCGATATTCGGTCTATTGCCTCCCTTATAGAAAAACAGGCTGACGGACCGCTTCTGAATCCCTACAATCGTCAGACCATACCTGACGTTATTGTTAAAAAGGTGGCTAAATATATTCGATGGTGTCGCAATAAGGGTATTGATACACGTTGGGCTCCAGTAGCACCTGCAACTCCTGACCAGCGCTTTCAAATGAAAGTGACTGACCTTTTCCAGAAAATCGATGAACTTAACTATTATACAAATCCTTCTTGGTTTATTAATTTGACTACCGACGACCTGCGCTGTTTCTACGTTGAGTTATATGATATTTGGCACCACCGTGCAGAATTATCGCCTGAAATGCGAACTACAATTATTCCGGCGCCGGCACGACCATTCAAATATCCTGTGCGTGAAGTTGTTGTGCAAAAGTCTCAAGAAATTCTACGGAAGTTGTGTATGGATACCATACGTATGTTTATTAGTGCTGCCGAAGATAAAAACGACCGCACTTTGGGCGCAATGTATATTATGACAGCCCTTACACTTGTATGTAGAGCTTGCGCCGAAACATACCCCTGGCTATATGAATCGGCAACCCCAGGTATATATTACCAGTATCGCCAGCTACATGCCAGTCCTCAGCTACCTTTATTTGATGGGCATGCAATAAACTTTATAAATGCTATAATGCAGGGAAATTTCCCTGTTTTACCACCTATACCGATGCTTCTTTTGCCACCACCTGCAGGTTCACCTCAAGACCCTGCGCCAGAATAATAAGGGAAAAACTTTAAAAGTTTATTTATTCTATATATATACCGATTTTTTGTGGCTCCGAACCCCAAAAATTGACGGGCCTTGCTGACCAATGACCAGATAACAAAGAGCGATATAAAATGAGTTCTAACGTCCTACGCCCTTCTGACTTTGATGCATCCAACATTACTTTTAAGGCGCCCAAGATTCTCGACAGTGGCGGGAAGATTGTGAGCGTTGATTACGATGGCCGCCAGCTGATGACCCAGACCGCTTCTATGGCGGTGCCCTATGGTCTGAATGTCTATGACAAGGCTGGCCCTGTTACCTACTCCGTTGACCTCAGCTTCCGTGGCACGGAGGAGGGGGGCAACATCAAGGCTTTCCACGATATGCTTGTTGCGTTTGACGAGCGTATGATTGAGGCTGGTATCCAGAACAGCCAGGCGTGGTTTAAGATGCCTAATGCCAGCCGTGAGGTTATCAAGGCCTTCTACACGCCCAGTGTGAAGGTGAGCCTTGACCGTGAGGGCAAGCCCAAGCCCTATCCTCCTACCTTCAAGGTCAAGCTGGCCAAGAAGAACGGCGCGTTTGAGCCCAGTTTCTACGACGTCCAGAAGCGCCCCTACGAGGGTGTGACGGTCGAGGAGCTGCTGACGAAGGGCTCCCGCTGCACTATTCTTGTAAAGTGCACGGGTCTCTGGTTTGCTGGCTCTAAGTTCGGCGCGACCTGGAAGGCCGACCAGGTGAAGATGGACCACGTTGCCGGTGGCTCCCGTGGCGCGCAGTTCCTTGACGACGATGAGGTTGTTCCCGCTGCTGCTGGTGGTGGCCGTGGTGGCAACCGCTTTCCTACGGAGGATGATGACGAGGACGTAGTTGAGGCTGTTCTTCCCCCTAAGCGCACGCCTGCTGCACCTGTAGCAGCATCTGCTGCTGAGGAGGAGGATGATGAGGCCCAGGAGGAGGAGGATGACGTTGTAGAGGCGCCTCCTCCCCCTAAGAAGACGACTGCTTCTGTGAAGAAGGTTGTCAAGACGACCACCAAGGCTAAGTAAATACAATATAAGACCCTACAAAACTGAAATCACCTGAATACAATATAACATCTAACAAAACTGAAATCACCTGAATACAAATAAAAGACTCGTCTATTATTTTTTAACTCCATAGTATAATAGACAGCAATGGACTTTGAAAACATGAGACTTGGAGACCTTGACAAGCCACCCCGGTGGGCGCGTTCGTGGTGCTATATATATTTAATGGCGGCTGTCGGCTCGGCACTATTTGCTTTTTTGACATTATTAATGTTGATTTTTGCATTCAGCACAATTAACAAAAAGGGCTTAACAAGCATAACCATAATTTACTCTGTTATGTTCTTCTTCCAGGCCCTTAGTGCCTTGGTGTTTTTCTGGATGTGCCGTAATTCATTAAAGCGAAACTAAGCCGGGATTCAGATGTTTACATTTCTCATATTTTGTATATCAGAAATGTATATTTACAGTGTAATTAATTTGATTTAGAAGTTGCGCTGCGCCACATTAGAAGAAGCCTGATATCCATATGGGTCGGATGTAGCATTGGGATTGCAGCCCAACAAACACTTACCAAGACGGGCATCAACAATCACTTCGTTAGACACGTTATTGTTCTGTTCTGGGCGCACTACGTTTCCTACGGGGAAGCCGGGTGCACCATATAACGCACGATGGGCGGCCAATGCACGCTGTTTACGAAAACGTGTAGTTAAAGAAGCATCGCGGATAGATAGAGTCATTTCTACACTGGCTAACGATTTTAATATAGTTCCATAACTTTGCCTCGGCCCGGCACACACGGATAAATACGCGCATAGGGTTCGTTAGATACACGCGTTGGTGGTGTTTGCAGATACCATGGTGGTGGAACAATAGGGGGTAAAATATAACTAAAACGCGCTTCGGGATTTGTTGGAGCCACCGCCGCTTGTAAAGTCAAAGAAACAAGCCGGGCTGTTGTAGTAGAAGCAGGCACTGGTTGGATAAGAACTGGAACAATAGTACGCCCATTGGCTTTTGTAGGACATATTCTTTGGGTGACACGCTGTGATTCAGGTATAGTTATACGCGGTGGCTGTATATTTAATGGTCCTTGTATAGCGCCAGGAATAACAGCCGGAAGAATTTGTTCATTAGAAACTGTTTCTGAAAAGTTATTATATTTTCCACGTAATTTGATAAAATAGTCTGCCGACATACCTATCAAACCATCTTAAAATTAAATCTTAACAATAAAATAGATGGGGATTTCCGATTTAATAGGTAATCTAGGATCCGGTGCAAAATCCGGGTTTAATTATGTTAGTCGAACTCTTGTAAATATAACCAGTGGTGAGCGGGATAGCAACAATGTAGCAGGTTCTATCTTATTTTTGATTGCATGTGGGTGGGTTATATATTATTTAGTAGGACTAATTGGTCGAACCTTGGCTTACGGATGTGGCCGACGCGGACCTGCATTTGTATTAGAGCAATTTTCATCCGATGGCGCCTCTGCCAAAAAATATTTCTCTGATTTGTCTGCTCGAAACAGCAAATATAGCAAACGTATTGACGCATGTAGAGATATTATAGAAAACGTCACCGGAAATTTTAATGGTCTACACGCCGATATATGTTATGTTACAAATCAAGTCGATGAAAGCATTGCAGGTAATTACGCATCCAATGTACCCGAAGATGAACGCCTTTTACCACCAGAGGAACAAGCTAAGCGGGCGGAAAAACGCAAAGTCAACGCCACTAAATATGTTAATACTCTTAAAAATCAATTTAGTGAAGCAAATGATAAAACGCCCATTGTTGAATGCTTTGATGCTATAACTGCAGATGAGTCAATTGAACTTGATGGCATACGCACCCAACTAAACGCCGATATAGATGAAAACGAATCATCTATAAACGCTCTTGAGCAGGATACTCAAAATTTACGAAATCAGATATCGGACAAACAGATTGCTATTTACTACACATCACTGGCTTACAACGATAAATATTTGAAGGAACTGGTGCGGCAGATGAAAAAAGTCAATGAAAATTTTGCCGATGCTCCCAGTGCTGAGGTTTTAACGTTCAATACTCCAAAATCATCTATATCTCCTGACCCCACAAAAGAGCCAGGCCATCGCATTGCCCTAATGGAAAAAAAAATAAGCACCATAGAAAATACGTTAAAAACGGTTAATAAAGCTGTGCAAATATTTGTAAATACTATCAAACTACAACGGGACCAACTAAAACAAACTAAGGCTATAGCTACTGATAGTGAATTGCAGATGAATAAAATGAATGCAAATGCAGGAAAAATAAAGGAAAAACCTGTATAGGCGGGCTAAAGCTTTTGTGCAAATCATATATAAATGAGCCTAACTCCATTTTTGGAAATCTTATTTAAGACAGATGAAGCAATTACTACTGTTAAACATATACGCCAATATGGCTCAAAATGTTCCAGTATTATTGAATTTGGGGTGCGCGGCGGCGGCACAGCTATTGCTTTTTTTCAGGCGCAACTTGATGGGTTTACTGGGGCAAAATGGAAGCCCCGCTATGTTGGTGTCGATTTAGTCAATGATGATTCCATTAATAATTTACAACAAGTTGCAGAAAAACATAATATTAGTTTTGAATTTTGGCAAGGACATACTAAAAATTTTCCGGTGTTCAAAGCGGATGCCTTGGTATGGGATACATTTCATTGTGGTGGGGCCCTATCTGCCGATTTAGAAAGGTTAAGTCTACACATCAATAAATATATTTTTATTATCGGAGTGAGAATATATGGCATTGAATCTGAGGCTGTGAAACGCAACTTAGATTTGGCTCAGGTAGCAAAAGAAATTCATAGCGATGTTGAAGGTGCACGTATGGGTATGCGTATTGCCATTAGTGATTTTATATCTAAACATAAGGACTGGACTATAGCCTGCGAATATGCAGAATTAACAATTTTAGCTAAGAAAATATAAAATATGACTTAAAAAATTCTTACCTTAGTCTATTATATAGATAATATGCAGATTTTCGTGAAAACCCTTACTGGCAAGACTATTACTCTGGATGTAGAATCCTCCGACACAATTGAAGGAGTCAAGGCAAAAATTCAGGATAAAGAGGGCATTCCTCCTGACCAACAACGTCTAATCTTTGCTGGCAAACAACTAGAGGATGGGCGCACTCTTGCTGACTACAATATTCAGAAGGAATCGACGCTTCACCTTGTATTACGCCTTCGTGGTGGCTTCTAAATTATGAGGCTGTATTGTAAATTAGACCATAATATTTATGATTTAATTTATAGTTATTTTATAAGGATGGACTGGAAAGCAATAATGTGGAATATAGTATTTGCGTCGCTTATATCATGGACCGGTGGTCTGGGTATACTAATTACACGGATTGCCAAAGGAAACTGGAGTAATCATTCTTGGACCTACATTCCTATTTTCTGGATACCTGTATTTTTCTCATGGCCGGTTGCCCTAACAGCAATGTTTGGAGGATTTGACTAAACTCCCGAACTACCACGTTCTACACGACGCAGCTTAAAACAGAAATATGCAAACCCTTCGTCGCTCAGCTTCTTTGACCATCCGTCAACTATATATTTTCCCAACAGAGTTATTGTGCCGTCAATCTTGGTATAGAACACAGGAATACGTATACTTTTACCGTAGGTTGTAAAATATGACTTTTGACGGGCAAATTGTTGATTTCCATAAGGATGGCCATGACTACGCATTGGACCGACCCCAACATACTCTATAATTTTTCCTTCGTATAAAATTTTATGATAGGAACGTATGTCTTCATTTATGACCAGCATTTTAAGGGCCTGGTCGCTAACAATACTCATTCTGTTGTGGTTTAGATTAACACAAGAGAATTATTCAAATTTTTATGTCGACAAGTGTAGATGTCTGAGACTTCTGACACTTCAGGTCAGAAGTGTTCCAGAGCTGGCTGTAATTTAGGGGGTGTAAAATTACAATTGAATAATTTAGGTGCAACCGGTCAGAAGAATAATTTGACTGGACTAGAATTTGCAAGGTTACAACAATTTAAATTTTCTTTTTGAACAGTCAAAGAAATTTACAAGTGAATTTATTAGAAAACCTACAAATGTATCTTCTGGCTCACTTTCCACGAGCATTGTATCATCGCTAAGGGCTTTGACAAACAAATTTACTGTGCATCCCTGGAAACGAAATTCTTGCCCGTTTTCAAAAATTACATGAACTGCGCGGCTATCGGAACCATTACGCGCAACCGCACGCTTTGATACATCGTCATCACCAAACTCTATAGAATGAATTTGAACAAAATCGCTCAATTTCATAATGTGTGAATTTACGGAAAGATAATTCACGGCCGAAATTTTAAATTTTACAATTTCGAGCTGGTTAAATTCATCCTGAAATTTAACATATGTCCGTCCATTCTTAGTAGTTTCAAAGCGTTTGATATCTTCTATGTCTCGAATGAAGGGATTATAATCAACTCTTACAAATTGCGAGAATTTATCTGCATCTGAATTTGGTTGCGGTGCCTCTTCCTGGGGCACCTGTGGCAAGGGTACATTATCGGTAAACATTTCGCCGCGTAGGGGGTTATCCTCAATTTCGCTAATCATTGTATGACGACCATCTGGCATATTAAATATAAATTTATATACTGAGGTGGCTTTAGATATAAAAATTGTTAAATTTCGGCTAAATTTAACAAAATTTTCTGGAGTTTAGTATCAAAATTTGAAACACCCTTTGCTGTTTTAGGGAAAAGTATAAGAAATGTCCGCAAATAAGACACCTGTTTCCGGCCCCGTTATTGGCATTGACCTTGGCACCACGTATAGCTGTGTAGGCGTATGGCAGAATGACCGCGTAGAGATTATTGCAAGCGACACAGGCAGTCGCACGGTGCCATCCTGGGTATCCTTTACCGATGAGGAGCGTCTTGTAGGAGAGGCGGCCAAGTCGGTGGCAGCTAATAACACCAAGAACACAGTGTTTGATGCTAAGCGCCTTATTGGCCGCTCTTTTAACGACCCTGCCGTGCAGAAGGACCTGAAGCACTATCCCTTTACCGTCAAGGCCGATACCAAGGGCGGGTGTATTATTGAGGTAGATTTCAAGGGTGAGACCAAGCAATTTACGCCAGAGGAGATTTCAGCAATGGTTCTGCAGAAGATGAAGGCTATTGCCGAGTCTTATCTGGGGACCGAGGTAAAGCACGCCGTTGTCACGGTGCCTGCCTATTTCAACGACCAGCAGCGCCAGACAACAAAGGATGCTGGTATGATTGCAGGGCTCAACATCCTGCGCATTATTAATGAGCCCACGGCCGCCGCGCTTGCTTACGGCCTGGACAAGAAGGCTGGTTCAGGTGAGCGTAAGGTGCTTATCTTTGACCTGGGCGGTGGTACATTTGATGTGTCCATTCTTGCTATTGATGAGGGTGTATTTGAGGTAAAGGCTACTGCAGGTGATACGCATTTGGGTGGTGAGGACTTTGACAGCCTGATTGTTGACTGGGCCGTTGACGAGTTCAAGAAGAAGACTAAGGTGGATATTACTGGCAATCAGCGTGCCCTACGCCGCCTGCGCACCAGTGCAGAGCGTGCCAAGCGTATCTTGTCTACCAGCACTCAGGCCACTATTGAGGTAGATTCCTTGGCTGAGGGCCATGACCTAAATATTGCCTTTACCCGTGCCAAGTTTGAGCAGCTGTGCGACGCCTTGTTTAAGAAGTGCTTGGCCCCCGTGGAGCAGGTCATGAAGGATTCCAAGTATAGCAAGAATGAGATTGATGACATTGTGCTTGTGGGCGGTTCATCACGTATTCCCCGTGTTCAGGCTCTGCTTCGCGATTACTTTAATGGCAAGGAGCTGTGCCAGAGCATTAATCCCGATGAGGCAGTGGCCTACGGTGCTGCCGTTCAGGGTGCCATTCTTGGCGACGTAAAGAGCGACAAGATTGACCAGCTTGTGCTACTGGATGTGAGCCCCTTGACCCTTGGCTTGGAGACCGCTGGTGGGGTAATGACGCCGCTGATTAAGCGCAATACTACCATTCCTACGAAGAAGAGCCAGACGTTCAGCACGTATAGCGATAACCAGAGCCAGGTACGTATTGTGGTCTTCCAGGGTGAGCGCGCAATGACCCGCGACTGCGACAAGCTGGGTGAGTTTGACCTAACGGGCATTCCGCCTATGCCCCGCGGCGTGCCCCAGATTGAGATTACATATGACCTGGACGCTAACGGCATTCTAAATGTTTCTGCCCTTGAGAAGAGCACAAGCAAGTCTAACAAGATTACTATTAAGAATGACCGCCAGCGCACGAAGGAGGACATTGACCGCATGGTAGCTGAGGCGGCACAGTATGAGGCAGAGGACAAGGCTGTTGTGGCCCGTGTGGAGGCACGCAATAAGGCCGAGGCATACCTTTACCAGGCCAAGGCGGCAGTGCAGGAGGAGCAGATGAAATCCGCTCTGGGTGCAGAGGCAGTAGAGAAGGTAACTACCCTTGCTACTGAGGGCCTGCAGTGGCTGGAGGATAATCGCGATGCAGATGTTGCTGCTCTGGAGGCGAAGCAGGCTGAGTGGTCTGCAGTCATTACGCCGCTAATGTCCGCTGCTGCAGGTGGTCCACAGAAGGGTGGCCCCGAGCCGGATGAGCCAGTCAGGCAGCCAGTTGTGGAGGAGGTGGATTAATTAACGAATGGTGCTTTACACCCCTCGAAAAAGTAAAAACTAGATTAAATTCAACTAAATATCCACAAACGCACCTACATTATATTGTCGGCGATGTTATGAAGACATTGCAAGATAAAAAAATTATACCCGAAAAAATCGCAATTTTGAGATTAGATACAGATTGGTATGAATCAAGTAATTATGAGCTTGAACAAATGTATGATAATGTCTCCCCAGGTAGTGTTATAATATTTGACGATTACTATCACTGGAATGGACAACGTCGTGCAACCGATGAATATTTCGCATCTATAGGTATCAAGCCAACATTTTTTAAAATAGGAAATGGTAAGACTGCTGCTATTATTAAGAAATAATAATGATTGACATTATTCTCAAATTGCACATGTAGACTTATTAAAGCTATGTTCGAAAAACACATTTTTACAATACATAAGACCAACTAATTTAGAAGTCTGCCGTAATTATTAGGCCATTTCAACAATGTCACGCGCTTTTTTTATTGCATACCCCAAGTTTTCACCGTAAAAACTATTTGGTTCTATGGTAGCGCCTTCAGCCCATTCATTCCACGCAAATAAGCTATATATTTGTAGCGCGCGCGCATCTTGTTTCATTTTTAATAAATCGTTAGAAACGGTTCTTGTTATACTATCAGGATTATTATCAATAATTTTTCTTTTTGAAGAGGGATGTCTAACTGTATTATTCCAACCTATTAAACCAGCATACGATATTGGTATATTTGGAAACAAGTCTATTGGTGGCATGTTCGGGTGAGCAGCGAAAGGTGAAATAGCATCAGGTTGCTTAGCTAAATTCTCACCTTTATAATCATGTATACAGTACATAGATATATTTACAATCAAAAAAATGTGATTAATATTATATTTTTTTAATTCATTACATATAAGCTGTAAATAATGCGATGCTTGTCTCGATAATCTATATAGAAATAGGACGGGTCTATCATCAATTTTGATGTAATTAGGGTGTGTAAATATTTTTTGTAAATATGCAGCATGTTCTATAGGATTATTATATAATTGTCTAAATGTTATTCCATTAGGGTGAAAGGATTTATATTCTCCATTTACCGGTCGATAATTATGTATCCAATTTTCATTTGCAAAACAAAGACAAAAGGGTAAATCGGGCTGGTTGTCATTTATTAAATTATCTAATACAGTAGACATAACTGGTTTATTTTCTAACCAATAATGATAATATATAAAACCATCCACACCATATTTTTTTGCCAGATTACCTTGTCTTTCTCTTGTTTCAACTAAAGTAGGATCGTAGTATCCTAATCCAGCTGGCGGTTCTAAAGGAAATTTACAATTTTTAAGTGCTTCGCTCGATTTGTCTGTGAAACAATTCCAATCTGTAAAATTTTTACCAAATACCATATCATTTTCTGGGATACTATGATACTGCGGAAAATAATATGCTAATATCATCTGCCTTGATTTATCTATTTTTGGGTTAGATACATACATCTTTCTAAAAGATGTAGGTTGAAACGTCTCTTTTTTACATAAAGGACCGTGAGTCCCATATGTCTTACATGCTAAACAGCAATGTGTGCCATTATTATTATTGATATCGGGGTGTCGTTTATACTGACATCCAACCCTATTACATCGCATTTATATAAGACATTATTTTAAATACATTATTTTTACGTCAAGCAGGCAGAGTAGGCTCCGGGTTATTAGCCAATTAATCCCATCCGCTGTAGGTGGCCCGGAGCGATAGCATACAGTATAAAAGAATAATTAAAGTGTCTCCGCTGTTTATCTTTGCAAATAATCTAAATATATTTTTATATCAATTATATTAGTATAATGATTGCTCTATGTCAACGAAATAATTGTAAATACGCGCGACATACAGATATAAACAATAACGGGGGCACACACTGCTGCCGCGCCTGCAAGAATGGCATCGGCCATGGACCGTTGTGTGCTAAATCTCGAGAAAAGACAATTGGATTTATAATGCTTAGATGTGTTGTAAGTCCATTAACAAATGAATATTGGAATCATTCTTATGATTGTATAAGAAAATTTTACCCCGAAAATCATATATTAATTATTGATGACTGCAGCGATAAAAATTTTTTAAACGAGCGCCTTTTGTACAAAACAACTGTTATAAACAGTTCATACCCAAAACGCGGGGAACTATTACCCTACTACTACTATTTACACAATAAATTATTTGATAAAGCAGTTATTTTACATGATTCTGCATTTATAAACAAATATGTAGATTTTCAAATATACGGCGAATACAAAAAATTGTGGGATTTTTCACCTATTAAAAGTTCAGACAAGCCAGAGGATGAAAAAAGAATACTTGGAGTTTTTAATAGTAATAAATTAAATATTATACATTCACATAAAAATTTATGGACTGGACTTTTTGGTGGAATGTGTATAATTTCACATGCATATTTAAACTGGGTAAATTCAAAATATAATATTGGTCTTTTATTACCCGTAATACTTTGTCGCAAGAACAGATGTTCCTTTGAAAGGGTTATTGCCGTTTTGCTAACGCAAAAAAACACAGACCAAACAAGCCTGTTTGGGGATGTTCATGAATATTTTTCACTCAATGGAAAATTTCTGCGTCCGACGTTCGAAGATAAAGAAAAATATGATCATTTATCTATTATTAAAATTTGGACCGGTAGATAACTATATTTCCACAAGGTTTTGTAGAATGAGTTCACGATAATTACATTCAACATCATGTTATATGTACATCTTTAGTTTCAGTTTTACCTAATAAAAAGTGTTCAAGAAAGAATTGTCTGTTTATTGCCCATAGTGATAAAAATAATAATGGTGGAACCCATTGCTGTTATGCCTGTAAAATAAATAAAGCTCATGGACCGCTTTGCGAAAAAATTTGCACTTGACACAACATAAAACTTGAATATACGCGTCAAACCAACCAAAGTAAATGACCTGGCGCCAAACTCTTAACAAAAAACACGACATATGTGTGGACACATGTAAAAATTCTACATGTGTGCGCCTATTATGGTTAATCTATATGTTAGGGGCGTGTGGCCTGCCCGTTGGTTCTATACTATATTTAGCGTATGTTGATTCTGAAAGCACACCTGCCCGCGTAACATTTATTATTGGTGTTGAATGGTTTATAGGATTGCTGGCAATATGTAGATGTGTCCTGGTTCGCCAACGTTTAAACGCTTGTGTTGTAATCAAGAAACGTAAGCCAAAAGCTCCGCCCCCACCAAAACCATATCATGCATTTATGTCATTTCGCGAATTCTATACACGCGGCCAGCCACTGCGCGTGTCGCGAAACGCAAAAGAACCTAAACTAAGAAATGCGAAATAGTCTAGGATGGTGTCGCGAATCAATATTGGCAACGGCGGTTATGTTGAACTTTTAGAGGTTTTTGGGTCTGATTTGACTGTTGTCAATGCTGCCCGTGTTTCGTTTAACAAGGAATCCACGGAATTTAGTGACCGCGATTCAGGGTTGATTCGCTATTTAGCAAAACACGACCATGTTAGCCCGTTTTTCCATCCTCAGTTGCGATTCAGGATTAAGATGCCTATTTTTATTGCACGTGAATGGTTTCGTCACACCATTGGGTTCGCGCGAAACGAGGTCAGTCGGCGTTACGTGGATGCAGAACCAGAAGTCTGGATTCCTACAGAATTTCGTGAACGCGACCCTAATTTAAAGCAGGGTTCAAAAAATGAAATTGTGGCCGTAAATACAGCTATATGCGACGTTTATAACAATGCCATGAAGATGGCGCTCTCCACTTATAATACACTTCTTGAAGCCAATGTAGCACCTGAAATGGCGCGGGCAGTCCTACCTCAAAGTATGTATACCGAGTTTATTGAAACTGGGTCCCTAGCTGCCTATGCTCGCCTTTGTGGATTGCGATTGGATAGCCACGCACAAAAGGAGATTCAGGAATTTGCTCAGGCAATTCGTGGATTAATTGAACCGGCGTTTCCAGTTTCTTGGGCTGCCCTAATGCAAGCCAATGCGTAATTGGTTGTGTTCGCATCGTGGACCATGGCTATTGGATATTTCACATCTCTTACAGCAATAGGGTATACCTAACTTTGAATGTATAGTAAATATACAATTGGGCCGCGCACACTTTAGATTTGATAAAAACTTAATTATTTCACATGATTTATTAGGGTTAAATTTTATATAATATAATTGTAAATTAGAGAAGCATACGTTAAACCAGATGAAATTTATTCCACATGGTATTTCAACAACGGTAGTTTTTGTTTTACAAAACAAAAGATTTGCCGTTGCTCCACCGTGCGCCATTACAATTAATTTAGCATTATTGAAAAGTTTCACCTGCGTTTCAAACGATGTATTTTCTAAACTAACTACCTTAAATTTATCACCATATGTTGCATAAAGATGTGATTCTACAGCATCTATATCATCAATCTCACGTCGTTCGCGGCCATTTGATACATTAGTATGTAAAGTCTTCAATGAATCGTCGGTTACTAATTCCACTCTTTCGCCGCGCTTTATTAATAATACTTCGGGATAATTTTCGATGTAGATATACGGGTCAATATTAAAACGGCTAAATATAAAATTTCTAAATTTATTTATATATTTTATATCTGTATATGCTTCTTTTGTAGGAAAACTTTGTGCAGCTGTTTGTAATTTATCAAACTCTTCAGTAGGTAGTTCTATATTTTTATTTAGCATTACATCTTCATAAATTTTTGAAAAAACCCCAAGTGTTTGTTTAATGTTTTTTTCCCGATAAACCTCCTTATATTTGTATACATCATTGATTATTTCTACATATAAACAATCTATGATAAAATGCGGATAATGACATAATTCACCACCCGTCAAGCGCTTATTTACTATTTTTACCATCCTTATATATACATAAGAATTATATTAGGAATGCCTTGATAAAATATTACACAAACGTGTCATACATGATTCTTTTGGCTTTGATGCCCATTCCTGTTTTATTCGGGCCTTGAACTCTACAAAATCCATATCCGAATCAGGTTCATATTGTTGTTGCTTGCCGTCTTCATCTATATAATCAAAGTAATCATAATGGGCCAAGTTGTTTTCCTCATACATATAACACTGTATTGTTATACAAGTTTCAGTGTTTTTTTCAGGATTTTCAAGCTGATGGACCTGGTTTAATGTAGGGCTTATCCACGTTACGTCGTCTTTTACAAAAGTTGTGACACCAAAGGGTTTTACACCACTCTTGGATGCACATAAAAAGGGAAATAACGAAACTTGAATTGCGCCATGTAAAACACGAATCACGGCATCGCTGTCACCGTGGTTGTGAATTGGTGAATAATGTCCTGGTGGCCAAATTTCCATAACATAGGGAATTCCAGGAGATTCACCATTGTTCTGCCCCAATGTAATTCGTAAATAAGTTTCGGCGGTATTAGGTTTATCTTTGTTAAATTCGCGACTCTTATTTAGCAAAGTTTTATTGCACCACAATTCAGGTGTTGCAATACTGTATTCAATGGCCTTTGTAAAATCAGGAAAATCTGGCGTATCCAAAACAAAGTTTTTGCCAGCAATGCAATCATACAATTTCTGGGCCATTAATGATAAATTAGCTTTTGGCATATAAACACCTTTTGCAACATCATCCATTGTTAAACTATCCGTATTTTTCACAATTAATGGAACGTTAGAGGTAATAGGGTCGCGCAAAAGGCGCCGTGGTTTACATGCACTGTCTGCATGTATTGACACAAGGCTTTCTAAGAAACTCTTATTAGCCTCAAATAAGGTCTTGTCACTATTGTCAAATACGTATTTATAAATCACGTTTTCATTACGGGCTTCACCAATACCGGCGCTCAGAACCTGGTTTTGTGAATCAAGACTAAACCAATAGTAGGCACCGGCGGTGTTTATTATTCCAGATTTGTTATTTTCGTCAATAAGTTGTTTCGTGTTTTGGATTCCGGACACAATTACTGAATTAACCGTGAATTTGACATGAAGTCCGTTAGTTTTGTCTTTATTAAAATACTTGAAATCGCATTGTTGCGCTGCATCAAAAATAAAAACACCTTGACCATGAACGATTAAATCACAGTTGCTGGTATCCGAGTTTGATGATTTTAAGCATAAAAACTTAGGTTTCGCGACAAGTGACATGTTTCTATATTTTATGAATTTCAATAAAAATATAAAAATATTACGCCGTGCGCTTAACGACGGCGCGTTGCCTGACGACGTCTTATGTGACGCCCTTTAGTCTTGCGACCACCATGTGGTTTTGAACGGCGGGCTACGCTATATGCACCAGGGTCGGCACTTGAAACAGAGCTCAAAGAAGGCGCACCTGAACTCATTGAGTTAGCACTGTTATTTCCGACAGATACAGCTCCAACCGGACCGGGGGCCGCAACAGAGCCCATTGATAGACCACGCGGGTCAGCTAAATTTGCTGAAGCAGCGGCTGCACCAGAGCTTCTACGCGCCGGGTCGACATCGTCGTCATTTTCACCAGGAAAATGCGCAATGCGTTGAAAAGCAGAGGTTGCCGCTAACGGCTTTGCCAATAAGGATAACCGTGGTGGTGGGGGGTGAGGCTTAAATCTTGGCGGTGGCGGGGATGGCGCTAATGGTGGCAACAGACCCTTTTCGCGAAACAATACATTTACAGGTCTTTTGCCCAAGTTATGTTGAATGGAAGTCCAATTGTTCATAGACATAACTTCAGGGCGGCCCTGCGCTTTTGCAATATTGGGACGATAGCTCCAATACGCATTGGCATTTGCATTAGATATCTCGGCCTCTTCGCTATTTGCGTGATAGCGGCGCAACTTATTAAAAAATCTACCTTTCATGGCATTGCGCGAACTTGCAACAGCCAGTTTTCTTGTTAAGTTTGGCGTAAACGCAGGATTAGCAACACTGACGTTCATCTCTATTATATTAACCTATTTTTACAATAGAAAAGCCCTCATCTGTGCTGGGTGGTTCGAATTTTTTACGAAACACATAAAACACTACATCGGGGACCTTTGTACCACCAGCTGTAGCTCGTTGCTTATTACGTTCCATGGCTACATCTATTGGTGTTTGAACCCAGAAAACGCGAACAGGCAAATTATGTTTTTGCGCAAAATTCACATATTCAGCGCGCCTTGCTTTTGTGCCTGCAGTTGAATCAAATACAATGGATTCATTCGAAACGTGTTTTTCTGCATCCTTAATCATTGCACTTGCTGTTTTTAACGCGTCACCATCTACCCTATGGTAGCCCAAATCCTTGGCAATTGTGGTTTTTCCTGAAGCAGGATAGCCAACCATGATGATAACTTCGTGTTTTTTAGCTGGTGCTGCGGCCTTTGGTATTTCAGGAATTGGGTCAAGCGGAAACATTGTTTCGGGTGTGTGAAACGTGACACCCAAGCGCAATGCAAAGACCTTGTCCTTATCTGCCCAATCCCCTGGTCGTCCCGCGGCATCACCCACGTAAAAGGCATTTTCAGGCTTGAATTTAGGAAATGCAGTTAAGAATAACGCTGTTTCAGGTTTCTGTGTTTTTACACCAATCACGACCGTTACAGGGTCGATGCCTAAATCGGCAACAACGGCCTTAATCTGGTCAATCTTCCAGGGTTTTGATTGGTCCGTCACAATTAC
>Ga0114975_10001551_pt1 | contig 16297 bp, 17 predicted proteins | sample S_130626_EF_Meta_FD_87031 | JGI IMG/M metagenome (GOLD analysis project Ga0114975, IMG submission 87031) | Freshwater microbial communities from Lake Simoncouche, Canada to study carbon cycling - S_130626_EF_MetaG | ecosystem: Environmental > Aquatic > Freshwater > Lake | place: Lake...
ACTCTCCGTAGAAGAACCAGCCATTCGTATCTACGAGGGACTTGTCATAGATGGACGCATCGGTTTGTTCCACTTTGTATCCAGTCCCCTCAAAACTTTTTGAAACTGCTTTGCGATCCAAGAGTACCTGACGAATAAATCCATGAAGTTCAGGACCTACACTGAAATCTGGACACGTAATATGAATACCGTCTTTAATCACTCTTGTCTTGACATCTAGATAAGGCTGAGGACGCAGTGTTACAAAGAACCGAAGTTTAGTACGATCGGCCAAATGAAAGTAGTCTTTGAGCACCTGAAAGATCTCGTGAACAAACGCTTGAATATGATCTACTGTAAATGCGTGCTGAAGGCTCTTTTCGCTCGGATATTTGAAATCCAAGTCTACAAGAAGTGGAGTGATTCCATCCGAGTTTCGTTGTTCTATGAATCCATTTGGTCGCAAATCGTGCTCAAAGAGATACTCGTGCATCAACTTCAAGAAGGTGGGATAGTCGGCATCTGTTACATTCCACTTTCCCTTCAAAGTATCCATTCCAGTCATGGTATACTCATGCTTCTTATCAAAGACCCTTCGCTCATTTAGGAAGATCTGTAGGCTACTTCCTTGATAGGTATCAGTCGCCATGGTAGTTATACCGTTTGGTTCATCAACAAAAGAGATCAATTTTTGTGATTGATAGATACAAATGGTATATAAACACTGGTGTATTGATATAGTAGAATATCTAAGTGATGAATAAATTCATACCAAATAGTCAACTTGAAGAGTATATTCACCATTCATTCTATCAATTTCTACCATTTATTTTACAAGAACCTATTCAATATACATTTCATGTAGACGATCATCCTGTTTGGGATGCTTTCAGACCACTTGTTAAAGATACTGTTCTAGAACATTATGATGTAGCACTATGTGGATATGAAGTTTCGCTACAATTTGCTATGAAACATGGTACACCCTATTGTCTAAGTATATTAGAAACAAATGTATACGATAAAGATATATATGCTGAATTTCCTTTATTTCATGTACTGCGAGTTTTAATCAAAAAAACACATGTACCTTTTTTATCTACATGCTCCCTACTTTGGATTGCTCAACCAGAACCGAATCATTTATATTTTAATTCTTCTATAGTTGGATCAAAGTTTATTACACGGTTTAGCCCTACTAAATTTGGACCAAGTGGATTATTTTATTCAGATACATATAAACAGATTCTATATTATATAAATGATTATGATACCAAGCATCTTATTTTTGAAGATCCGAGATTATTTGTATTTCAAAATATAGCCTATGTAGCTGTAAGTGTTATCAAGAATTATACAGCAGGTGTTCATACATCCTGTCGGCTTGGATATTTTCCAGTAGAATCATTAAATCCAGAAAAGGATCTGACTATACCACTGTATGGAAAAAATAAGGAAACAGGGCCAGAAAAAAGTTGGGGATTTTTTGAAGGTGTAGATGGTGGACTCTATGCCTTATATTCTTATAGCCCTTGGACGATCCTTCGTATCCATACAGAAGCACCAGAAAATGTAGAAGAAGTGGTGAAAGATGGTTCTATCAAATTTGCTTCAAGAACTCATGGAGGAGCATGTCCAGTACAAATAGGTGATTCCTTTTGGACATTTGGACGAAATGAAGGAGGAATAGTATGTGTAGTGTTTGATGCGAAAACATTTTCTATTAAGGCACACTGTATTCCTTCCTTTTTATCAGCAAAGGCATTGTCCTATATGCACTTTTTTATAGGTAGTGCTGAATATGATCCTTCAAAGGATATCTGGAAATGTGTTGGAGGATTTAATGATGCTGGAAATTGTGTACTAAGATTTTCTCATTCAGCTCTAGTACAAGAATTACACTGGGTTTGATGTATAGAAGAGCAGAATCGCCTCCTCTAAGACACATTTCATAAATGTATGATTGTACAAGGACTCTTGTATACTCATAAATTTCACATAGGTTTCTTGCCAACGCTTGTATTTATTATAGTAGTCCGGATCATTCCTTTTAGGTTGATCTATATAACTACGCGCTTTATCAAAATAGGCCACAAGTTTTTGGCGAATGGGATTCAGCAGCAAGTTAGTATGGGGAAGACGAGTCCAACTATCATTCTGCCATTGATAGAGTACAAAGGAGCCATTTTCCACTACAGATTTTACAGTATGTTGAAAGAGTGTATGTACAGTTTCAGCAATATGTTTGTGGGATGCTCCAAACGCAGTGAGGGATAATGCTAAATTCTTTGCAACAGTTTCTTCAAAAGCTGACATTGTGTTGATTGATTGTTTGTCAACCAACCAACCAACCAGCAGCAGATTCAATTTTTTACAAGCAATGGCTGTAAAGTAGAACTAGATCCTTCCAATCCTTCTAAACCAATAGAACCAATAGAACCAATAGAACCAACAGAACCAACCGCAATACGTGTATGTTCTAGTTGCCCGCAAATATCTGGAAGATCAAAATGCTGGATTTTGCCAAATCGTTCATAACATGCTTGGCGAATTGTAAGAGGGAGTAAAGAGTTCCCTTCTAATTTAGCTTGGTTCATATCAGCTTTGATAAATTTCAGACAGGCTTTACAGTCTTGACGTGCGGAATAAGGAAGTATGAGGATTTCTTCTAGCTTTGAAATTAATACAGCCCATGATCCTGCAAAGCGTTTATGAAGGATTCCTTGTTGCGAATATCCAAGTTTATCTTGTAAAATATTCAGTGTAGAACCAAGGATGGAAAGTCCGCCGAAGACCCATGCGAGCTGGAATCCATTCCAGCTGTAGGAACCCGCAATAATATTACTTACTCCGGAAATCGCGGCAATACAGTTAATTGCGACTATATAGAGTTTCGTGGATTTATCACATATCGCATATGATTCATTGTGCATCCATTCAAAACATTTTGCTTGATCGCACCATCCAGCAAGGAGACGATCCAACTCAGGATTCCATGTTACCTTACCGGTCTCTTCTTGTTCGGACTGGTTGGAATCACCGATCCTATCACCGACCCTATCACTCATTCGGTTTCTGTACTACTACAATAATTCTAATAGAAAAACCCCAGTCTAAACGATTTTTACAGAGTTTTCTAGAGTAGTTGTAGTTTTATATGGTAGTAAAGCGGGTAAAGGCGGATGTAGAGGAATTAGAGGGGGCCTTATATTCGGATATGGGCTTGTATTATAAAATAGACGAAACATCTATAACGCGAGGGGTTGCATGTATATTTGGTCCTAAAGAAACACCCTATGAAGATTGTCCAATGATCTATGAATTTAATCTTCCATCAGAGTATCCATTTGACCCACCACAGGTTCTATTTAAAACCTATGATGGGTTGACACGATTTCATCCGAATATGTATCGGGATGGAAAGGTATGTTTGAGCATTTTACATACATGGAATGGGCCGCGCTGGGCTTCCACTATGCGTCTCTCCACAGTTCTTGTGACACTTCAGAGTCTACTGGATGGGAACCCGATACGCCATGAGCCAGGGTATGAGCATGGGCACGATGAACTTTCAAATGCGTATACAAAATGTATAGAAGTGGCTTGTATGCGATATATTCTAGATCGCGCAGAAGCCCATTTTCAGCAACGTTTACAGCCAAATGAGTTTGTACAATTTTTACAGATTTTTATAGAGCGTCTTCCAACAACACTGGATAGGCTGGAAACCAGACTCCAGAATCGCCTCCAAGTACATGGAGAACTCCATTTTACCAATCTTCCGTATCAGTTACAAGGACGTACAGGATATAAAGGTCTTCTAGATCGCGTAGTAAAATTGAAGAGTTTACTCGCTACACAAAGAAGGTAGAGACTAGAATAGAAATGTCCTTACTTGATCATATGTGTCCAATTTGTGAATATTATATGCCACTCACGCAAGATCCGAAATCAACTTCGGAAAAGGCGGGAGACTTGTACCGGATTTGTAGAAACTGTGGACATACCGAGAATCAGAAGCGGGGTCTTGTGATGGAAACGGTAATTCAAGGACAGAGTTCTGAGGGATATAAGGTATTCTTGAATGAATTTACGAAAGAAGATCCGAGACTTCCTCATGTAAAAAATCTACAATGTCCGAACGAGGGGTGTAAGTCAAAGAATGGTCAAGCAGAATCAGATATATTGTATATTAAATATGATAAGGAAAATATGAAGTATATTTATATTTGTACAGTGTGTGATACAAGTTGGCGCAGCAGATCGTAGGTTATATATATATATATATATATCTAGAATAGGATGAACACACGAAAAGTTCGTAAAAATCAAAAGGCGAGTCAACTTTTCAGTGACGCACCAAGTGGCAAGCCAAAGACAAGAGGAATTGGATATGGATCAGCTGAAAAGGCCCGAAAGTCAATTCAACTTCTAAAAGGTAAACCAAAAGTCTATCAACGACAAGTAGCAACAACCATGTTTTTCCGAGCAAAGTATCACAAATACCAGAACCAAGGTATGCGTGATGCTATGAAAGTTTGGGGTACCTATATAGATTCACTCTAACTATACACCAATTATACGGCAAATTGTACAAGATCTGGTGCTATGGAAGAAATATCACGCAAGACTTGAATTGGACTAGACGGAGGACTTTTAAATTGTTCCGCATTTGTTAGTAAATACATGCTTTTTAGATTTGTTGTAGCAGATGTAATAAGCCATTGTGCCCAACTCACATTCGTCTTGTCACGAAGCCATTTGTGAAATAGAGTCTTTACGGATCCTGTCATACTGGACCGAAATGCTTCTACGTTCCACAAACTTGCGAAAAATAGGAAGAGATCACGTCCTTGTTTGGGGCAAAAATCAATACTATCTGGAAGAAATTCTCCAGCACTGATCATTCTCCCCCCTGTTTGATCACTTCCTATACATGCGAATCCAAAATCAATTAGAATCGCTTGTTGATCACTATGAATTGTCCATGTAGTATTTCCTAAAGTCACAGATTGATGAATAGGTGAGTGTGGTACAACCATTAATACATTCGTACCAGTCAAATCGCGATGGTTCATTTGAATTGTATCTTCTAGGATTGCCAAATAGGTGGCAATTTGAGCCAACACGCCTAAGATAAGTCTATCATTCAAGTCACTTGGAACTCCCCAATGAACATGTGTTTTCAAATAATCGGCAAAGAGACGGGCTCCTGGAGTCCGTTCCATTGCTACCACAATTCCGTAATCTGGATGTTGTAGTATATCTAGGATACGAGGAATTGCTTTTGGAAATTTATAGTGGGAAAGGACCGAATATGCTATACTTTGTAGGAGTCCTTCTAGCAATAAGGACGTTGGATGATTGGGGGTTGTTTTTAGAAATACATATCCTGAAGTGGGTTCTTTTTCTCTGTATACAAGATATACATGACCAAAGGTTCCTGACATTGCTAATGTAATATCACTGTATCGTATAGTGTTAGAAACAAGTGTCTGTTTTATAGACAGAGATTCCCTTTCGTATTGCAATGTTTCTACGGATTGTGTAAAGGATATACGACGAATCCAAGAAACTAAATCTTGAAATGTTTCTGTGGTTGCAATAGAGCCAGTAAATCCGAGACAACCTAATTCCGTACGTATAGATTCTATAAGTTTCATAAAATCCTCAGCAAGGAGGACACCCTACTCTATACCTCATTAAACCTCCTTCGTAGGTAAGGATCTAAGACCGGGTAGCAATGCTTGATATGCCTTATTTGTAGTTGTTTTATCAGCGAGTAAATAGGCTGCTATTTCATAAGGATGTTCTCCTGAAGGATTTGTACCAAAAAAGTTGGCCCATCCTGGTGGAGGTTCGCGATGAATTGTACGCGTGGAGTCATTCCACCAGATAAGATTAATTTCAGTCAAGGAAGGTTTGTCAGTAGATTGAAAAATGGCCAATGGGACCCATTGATTTTTCCAGATAAAATGAGGTGCATTTACCAGATCTGGATTAATTCTGTGTCTAAATTCCAGTTCGTCTGGAAGGGTGCCATTCCAAGGGGTCATAGACCACGCATCGTTCATTAGGTTGACCCATGCGTCAGGATGGAGTCGTTGACTCACATGGATTCGTTCATGGGTGACGGTTTGATTAAGGGAAGAACGGTCAATCGTAGTAGGGAGACAGATATAATAGGGGGCGCGTGTGTGAGGAAGACCTCCATCGGCAGTAGGATCCATCCAAATAACTTGACCATTGGGCCAAGGTTGTGTAGGATCTGCAGGTACAATAGGCAACTTTTGACTGTAAACAGCGGGTAGATAGGTTTGTTTAGATCGTGCTAGACGATTAAGATTAGAATCATTTACAGCAGTTCGATATCCATCTATTTGTTCGGCACGCTGTAAAGCAAGAAGAGCTTGGGATCCTGAAAGGGGAGGCCGTTCTGGTCGTAAAGGATTTGTGTAGGATTCCAGAGATATGAAAAAATTAGAAAACGTAAGACCCATTCTACTGTATGATCAAGTAGAATCTCTAAATAGTTCATTTGGTAGGTTTTTTGGCTTTTGCCGATTCTTTGGCTTCTTTGACGGCTTTTGTGGCTTCTTTAGAGGCCTCTAATTTTACAGTTGCCGCAAACATGCTGTCCAATATACTCATTTGTTTTTTGGGTTGGTTTGTAACTGCGCTTGTCTGGTTCGTAGCAGCGCTTGTCTGGTTCGTAGCAGCGCCAGAGGCAGCGGCTACTTGCGACCGTGTTTGAATACTGCTTTGTGAGGAAACCGATTTGACTGGTTCTCTACACCCCAACAACTTACCAAACGCAGATTTCTTTCCCTTTGTATTAACGTTAATGGCCTCGCGAAATAAGAGTTCATAGGCCGCAGTCTCTCGTTGAACAATCAGTGCCTCTGGCATGGACCGACACCAACCACCCTTTGGCGGTGGATATCGGTCAAATCCTGGAATCTGTTCTACTACGACACCAAAGAGTTGGCACAAGGGATTGGAGATCTGATGGTCAATATAGAACATATAGTCTGGTTTGAGCCCCTTCTCTTTGATGTAGCTTGGAGTCTCAATGCGATCTCCTTGGAGGCTCGGTGCTTGTTGCCCTATAGCCGATTGGACATAGACATAGGGAATACGATCACCAGAGGCTGGTTTGTTTCCAGGATCACGTTCGGCCATACGATCGGCCAACATCTTGTGCGCTGGAACACTATTGTAGTCAGCTCGTAGACTTTTACTGATCGTCAAAGGTTGGAGGCCAAAGCGCCCTTCCACCAAATCTACAGCCATTTGTTGGACAAATGCCGCCGCCTTTGGAACATCACGTTCCTGTAATAATATATTCAAGGCTCCAGCGTAGATTCGTTTGACGATTGCCGCATAGTCTCGGCGTTTCAGAGCGATTCCCATGAAGGCTAGTTTGTACTTGTCTGGACCATCTTCATACTTGTGACCGACGTATCGTTTTTTACTGAAGATGATAAACGGCCAATAGACTTTATCAAACTCAAAGTCGTGGGGTGCTTTGAGCATCTTGCTGACAAACTTTCCAGCCTCTTCTGTCAAATGAATGGTCGCTTTGACAGCCTCTTTGCCTTCTAGTGCCTTACCGGTCTCAGGATCCTTTGGATGAAAGGCGATAAAGAGAGAATCTGTATCTCCATAGACGATCTGTGCCGCCGATCTTGGATTTCCAGACGCGGGTCCGTAGAATTGTTCAATAGCCGCTTTGCTAAACATGATTTGTTTGCGACCGTAGGCTGTGACAGATGCGGCCAATGCCTTCAAACGAACCTTGAAGGTTCCAGAACCAAGTTGACCATACAAACTATTGGCCGTGAGTTTGTACGCCAATTGTTCGGCATCCAGCAATGCTTTCTTAAAGGGATCTGTTTCCTTTTCCCCTTCTTTGCGCTTGGCCTTTCGTGCCGCCAAGAGACCCGCAACGATTTGAGGAATGGTACCGATCTTGTCTTGGGCGTAGCGACAAACACGGGTGCCGGCTTTGAAGGTCCGTTTGATCTTACGTGTATCTTCTGGATCTTCTCGCATGACATCGTACGTAATATCGGTGTAGCGCATCCCTTCCAACCCATCATATTCATCCGATCCATAGACATGGCTCAATAATTTTCCAGAATCATCATAGTCTTTGACCCAGACAAGTGTATCGTGACTGATATTTTCAGAAATGATGGTGGAGGGGTACAGAGAGGCAAAGTCTGCCACTCCAACAGGGACTGTGTAGAATCCAGGAGTAGGATCCAGGACAATAGCTCCTTCGTAGGACTCAAGGTCAGCATGATTGGTAGTCAAGACTTTGATACATTGTTCACGTTCATAGCAGTATTTGAACATGAGACTCTCAATCTTGACTCCTTGACCACGTAAGAAGATATAGGGCACAGGAACACTACAAACATTGGCCATGGACATGGCATTATTGAAGACATCTAGTTTTCGGAACAAGTCAAGAACAAGCTGACAATCTTGTACGCAGTAGCGAGCAATGATCGCACGTTCATCAGGACCTTGTTTGTGGAGAGCAAACATTTCTTTGGGGGTCACATCGTCCTTTACAATCGCCCAAGTCGCTACCTCGTCAGCCAACACATCTTCTGGAAGACTCACAACAATCCGACCAGACTCATACTCTAGGACATCCAACTTCTCACACAATGTATCACCACCAGCATTCAAGAGCACAACGCTACGACCCTTGGCAACATCTTGTTTGGTAGGACCTACGGTAAGTTCCCATCCATCTACTTTTTCGGCAACGGCCTTCACAGATTCTCCTAGAAAGTATCTAGAAGTATCGTCTAGTTTATAGGAGGACAATGGATAGCCACGCTTAATATAATGGTACAAGTCTACACGAAGACGGCCAGGAGTATTCCAGAGGTAGAGGAAATTGTCTCCCATCGCCGAAGAGCTCAAACGTTTTTCGTCCAGCTTCATTTTCCCTCCTTCTTCGTACAGACGATTCAATTGCTGGATTTCATCAAACTCGGTAATTCCGAGTTGATCACAACGCTCCCAAGCATATTTTTCATCAAAACCAAAGATATTGTAGCCCATGAAGATATCAACAGATTCATTGGTAATCCATTGGAAGAATCCTAGGAGTAGGGCTTTTTCCGTCTTGTAAACATGAACAATCCCTTCTGGGATTTGCGTACATGTTCCGAGGACAAAGATGTGTTTGACCATTTCCTTGGAACCGAGGGTACCAAGAATGGCACCAATCTGGATGATTGGATCACCTTTGGTGGCCATTGGAAACTCACCAGAGTTGCTCATACATTCAATATCCCAGGATACCAGACGGAACGGTGCAGTTGGAGCTGGTGGGGTCATACAAGGATGGATATCTTCCCAGTGACATTCTAGAACATTAGAATCTTCCAGACTAAGATCTTCGGCATCCAGACTTTGAATCGTTGCCCAATTACAAGGTTGTAGATTTCGCAAATGGAGGAACCGAAGCATGGGATCCAGATTTGCCTCGTAGACCATTGGAACAGTGTTGCCAAAGGGATCACCAAGAACATCACGTTTGCCGTAGAGTTGTTTGAGTTCTGGTTCGGAGTTTGAGTTTAAGAAGAGATTTTTGACATCACGAAAGACAGCCAAGGAAGGCATGGTAAGTTGAATCATGGGAACGACCTTGTTCTGGGTGAATCCAAAGAGTTCCTTTCGTTGGCAAGAGGTGACTTGGATTTTGGATACAACATCTGGATACTGAATATGACGTCCAATGTAACTACGAATTGCTCCAATGGCTTTTCGTTGGACAGCCAAAGGACCATCAGGAGCACGCAAATAGAAGAACGGTTGGAACCCTTTGATATCGCATCGGATGGAATGGCCTTCTGCGGTACGTCCAAAGAGATGAACAAGGTAGGCCTTTCCTGAATGATCGGCTTTTTGATAGGACGATTGTTTATTATTGTTCCAAACCCGTTTACTAGGTTTGAACTCCTCGTCTTCGTCTAAGTCATCAGGTTCATACGATTGTTCGGATTTTTTTGTAACGGTAGTGCTTGTAAGTTTTTCGTCACGAGCACTAACGTCTAAGATATGAAATAGTATAGGCATCTTCTATATAGGTAAGTGCTACTTGATAGTAGCATTTTCTTCATCAATTTTTTAGGTTGTACCTGGACCTGGACCTGTAGGAGGGTCTACGAACATCTATCCCTACGTGTACGTTTGGATGAGGAACCTTTGTGCTTCCTTGTCCTGGAATGACGAGATGTTGCGGCAACTGCTCCAAGAAATAGGGCGGCAGCAGGGGCGACCTTGTTGGAAGCAAGCATGAGGTGATACCAGAGTCCACCACCGGTTTGTCTGCCACCTCCGGTTTGTAAGGCTGTCGCCTTAGGATTATTGTTCTTATGAATGGAATATTGTTGGTTCGCTTGAGACTTTACAGTGCCAGAATTAAACTTGGCATTTATTTGTTTATTCAATGACTCTACTTGCTCTGTTGGAAGACTGTCCGCAAGTATGTTGGGAGGTAGAGAAGCCATTGCGCTATTTTTCACAAGATTCTTGGAAGGTTGTACAACTTCTTCTTGTACATCCGTAGCTGAATTCATGGTAAGAACCTTATTATTAGATACGGGATCATTTAAAAGTGCTTCTCCTTTAGGAGTTCCGGCATTTCGTACAAGCAATTTCATTTGATTCATATCAGTATGATTTGGAATCGCATTTGTTACTTCCCCCTGAGAATTCTTAAATTTAACAGGTTTTCCATTCTCTACAAGCATTAATGTTGGATATCCCTCAATTTTCGCATCAGCTAAGGGGCTTTGAGGAAATACGGTATCTTGAATACGAGCAGTTTGGACAGTCCGCCCAGCCTCACGTTCCAGCTCCTCCATCTTTGGCTTGTAGTTTGTACAATGCCCGCACCAGTCAGCATAGACAAATACAAGAACGGGCCCTATTGACATGCGTTTTGTAAGTTCGTTCATGTTGCTCACATCCCGAATATCCACAGGAGGCATTAATTTTCCCATGACAGATCGGGCTGTATTCTTTACATTATTTTTTCTAGTTCCGGGCATACTCTATTTAGATACTATAAAACCTAACTAGATAATAGAGCATGAATAGTATTGTGTTAATTATTTTCGTATTAGTATTTGCATATATCATTCTGTATTTCCGAGGAAGATATTATTTACGGGAAGGATATCAAACATTTGTATCTGGAGCATCTAATCAAACTAGGCAAGGGAATTATATTGTATAATCAGAGGGTGTCATTAGACATGGATAGTATAGTATTATTCGCTATAGTAGTAGCATTTTCCTACGTAATTCTATATTTACGAGGACGGTATTATTTACGAGAAGGATTTAAGCAAGGTTCATACACTGTACTTGATACAAGTCTTGATTCACAGAAACCTTATATGACGAATGAAGATAAATATGGAGATTTTGAGCAAGACTTTATCTATGAAAATGAAGGGGGGCCCGATCCTACACGAGAGGCAATGAATATGGCACGAAGACGCTTTCCGTTCGACTGGGCGAATTTGCCCCCAAGTAGCAGTAATTTTCAAGCGCAACAGTCCTTGTTTGTAAAGAACCCCACAACTACGGCATCACCCTTTACAAAAGAAACTTTTGAAAATATTGAAGCCAAAAAGGTTCTTCCTCCCGACGAATATGAGGAAGATGCTTTGAAAGCCTATAAGCCGAAGGTCTCCAAGGATATGAGGGTTGTAGATGGAGAAAGTGTAGATAAATTAATTAATGATATCTATGGTCAAAAAGGTCTTGTAGCAAGTGTTGCGAAGAAGGCAAATAATGTTTATGAAGTTTATGAAGTTATGGAGAAGAATCCTAAGATTGTATATGAGGATGAGGTACAAGCAAGTATACAGGACAATGCGTTAAATCCTAACCTGGATGCTTCAGAAATGTTGGTTGTTCCAAATTCTGTTACAGATATTAATGTAGGCTTGGCACCGTATGGAGCTGGAGAAAGTATGGGATTGAAGCGTCAGACGTATGAAAACTACAATCCAAATTTGGAGGGAATCTTCGGACCTAAACTTCAAATGCAACAATGGGGATGAGCGAAGCGGACCCGTCAGGGTAATTTATAGATCTAAGAATAGAAGAGGACTATGGGAAATATGATGAGTGATAATCGTGGCGAACTATCTACTATGCCATCTATGAATAATGGATCTAATACTTCTGTTGGATCTGTTAATGTAAAAAATAACAAACAGAATACCAATAATGGACCTATTAATGTAAAGGTGAACTCTATGAATCAGCCAAATAATACGATTGTGAATGTGAAAACTAACAAGAATAACAAGATTAACAAGAAAAATAATGCTGCTATTAATGTAAAAGTAAATAAGAACAATAAACCAAAGAATACGGTTGTAGAATTACAAGAAGTACAAGAAGAAGAAGTACAAGAAACACCTGAAAGTGCTACAACAAATGTACCAGTTAATCAACGCGCATCAATGGAGAATGGAATGACTGAAACTCAATCTGGAGGTAAGAGGCAAAGACGTATGTGTAGTTTTAGAAAGAACCGTAAGGTTTCACGCAAAGCACATCGCAAGTCTTCCCGTAAAACCCGCTCTAAATCTAGACGTAACTAAGCACTCAAAGAATAACAACTAGTTAGTAACTAAGAACATATGTCTATATTCTTAGATACACGGGAACACGGTCTACAACCGCTCTTGCCAGAAGTCCATATCCAGCAACTTCCAGTGGGAGATGCGTGGATTCTCAACGGTGCCGAAACAGTCGTGGTCGTAGAACGAAAAACAACGGCGGATTTTGAAGCCTCCTTCTTGGATGGGCGATATAGAGAACAACGTACGCGACTCTTGGCATATGCTGCCGAACAGAAGGCAAAAGCCCTCTATATTCTAGAAGGTGGTTTGGAAGGAAAGCTACGGTGTTTACAACGCCAAGCCCTACAAAAGTTGGCGAATCGTCTTATGCTTCGCTATGGAGTTCCCGTATGGTGTTCCACAGGTCTAGAAGATACAGCAAAGGTTTTACAAACGCTCGCAGATCAAGTGAAGGAAGATCCGAAAGTGTTTGAGGGAACTACAGTATCCTACACAGATGTTCAGCATATTACGAAGAAAGCGAATAAGGATGATCCGAAAGCATTTGGTTGTGCAGCGCTACAACAATGTCCTGGTTTATCGGCAAAGACGGTGTTGGCTCTCATGGAACACTTTGGCTCTTTCAAAGGTGTCTATGATGCAGAAGAATCAGTCTTGGCAGAAGCCAAAGTGGGTACTAGAAAGTTAGGACCGGTTGTGGCAAAACGATTATATGGTCTGATACACACTGTGTAGAGTAACTTAGATACAAAATAAACAACCTTTATAGGAATGTCATCAAGACTCTTTGTATATAAAATTGTTACAGATGCTGGAACTGCACCACATGTATCTAATGGATATTTGACATTAACAATATGCAAACCTGTAATTCGGAAATCAGCAGTACCTGGAGATTATGTTCTTGCGCTTGTTGCTCTTCAACATAAGAATATTGTTGGAACTGGAGAGGACCGATATTTTAAAGCGGCGTATTTATTCAAAGTAACCGAAGTAGTTCCAATGGAATCGTATGAAAGTTGGTGCGAGATCCATGCTCCGAATAAAATATGTACTTCCGACTTTTTTGAAGGAGATTGTCAGTACAATGCGTCACTCACACAGCGCCCTGGGCCACATCTTCCGAATCAACGAAATAGAAATATAGGGGGGAGGCATTCAATCATATCCAACCATTTTGCAGCATGGACCTCTGCTACACCAAGAACTTTACAATCATCCGAAATGAAACAAATAGGTGATATAGAAGAACGAGTTAAAAAACTCACCCAAGGTCACTTTATTGTCCCTCTTACAGATCCTTCCCAAATAGATGCGTTAGAACAACTCATTGGTCCTGCGCCTACATCTTTACGAAGTTTAGCATCTTCTGGAAAGTCGTGTACAAAACGAAGAACAAGAAAACAAGTTGCTCGTGCTGGTAAGACCCGTTGTCGTAGTCGGATCTAAAAGTGTAAGAAATCCTCAAGAGCCCCTCTTCGTGGTTCGGCAACAGGTTGTTCCACAGCGTCCAAGAAGGAGGTTGGGGGCTGATATTCTTGTACACTCCTAGGCGGTGCTCTGCCGACAGGAGCTCTGCCGACTGGTTGCATGCGGTCCCCAGGTAGTGGTCTTGTTCTAGGTTCAGATCCAAACGATGCTGCTGAAGATCCAGAAGAACCAGGAGAAAATGGATCGGTTGTAATACTTTCTGCGAAGCGCACATGACCCCCGCGCTGACCGCGCAACTCCGCTCTTGGTTTGCTACTTTGGCTGGCCATCATGGCCGACATAATAGGGGAACCCTTTAAGATATAATCCTTTTCATGATGTTTCCAACTAATGTATAAGAGATTCGGATAGGTATACCGAACCTCATATCCTTGATTACGTAACATATAGACCAAATATACAATACAGTCTTCTAAATCAATCTTAGGAAGTCCTAGAATAAAGGGGGGAACTACGTAGGTAATCCACGGATCTCCACCGTCACGACTGCTGGCACGAATCCTTATATAGATTTGTTCCAACAGTTTATTATAGGATTTCAATTTAGCCCCATCTCGTTGGCGTCGTCGTTCAAATAAATCACTCGGTTTTAAGGTGGGGATTTGTGGTTGTTGTTGTCCAAATCGTTCCATCCGCCTAGTGATGGTTCCTACTTAATCAATTTCTTGTTCCTCTAGGATAGATATGCGCAACGTACTCCATAGACCACTCCGTATCCCCCCTCGTCGTCTCCTATTTTCTGGTGGTGGGGTTCGGGTACTAAGTTATTTAGGAGCACTTCAAGTTCTTCAAGAACATACCTTACTAGACCATGTCCGTGAATTCTGCGGTGTATCTGCTGGAGCTTTAATAGCACTTATGTTAGCTCTTGGATATTCTTTTTCTGTCTTAGAACGATTCTGTTTAGAATATGATTTTAGTGAATTAGGACATGTAGAACCAGAAGCATTGTTAGACTCTATAGACCACTTTGGTGTAAACACGGGAGAAACCTTACGAAAACTTATTCAAAAAGTGTTACAACATAAAGGGTTTGGTCCGGATACAACATTCCAAGAACTGGCGGAATCTGGAAAGGCAGCAAGCCTACGCATATGGGCAACGGATATTCAGTATATTAAGCTTTTGGAATTCAGCCATATATCTACACCAACCATGCCTATTCAATTGGCCCTGTATGCATCCATGTCACTTCCTATGGTTTATACTCCTATCAAACATCCAGAAACGGGAACATTACTGTTAGATGGAGGTGTATTAGATAATTATCCAATTGGATCCTTGACCGAACAGGAAGCAGAGGAAACGCTTGGATTTGTATTTGAGCATGGAACCTTGCCAGTTCCGATAGAAGATATTGGTTCCTTTTTATCTTTGCTTACATCTGGATATTATATGCCATCGTATAAAGCCTTAATTGAAAAACATAGATGTCGTACAATTGTTGTTCCTTGTCAAGAATTTCCAAGTACAAGGTTTGAAGCAACAATGGAAGAGCGTCTGTGGCTTGTATCTAAAGGGAGACAAGCAACAGTGGAGTTTTTACAGGGAAAATCTAGACACTCTTCACTAACTCAACGACGATTTAGTGTATCGTGAGCTTATCGTGGGCTTATTCATCTGATTTATAATCATACATGAATCCAGTATCTTTTTTTTCTTGTGTAGCGTTTGCTACAATCGTTTGAGTAAATTGTTGGGCAGCAACAGGATCCTTTCGTCGTAAAGAAGCAAATGTACGAGCATCGGCTTGTGTAATTCCAGCTTTCATACCATGTTCCTGAAGGACTTTGTTCAAAAGATCTCTTGCCTCTTTAATTTCTTGTAGCCAAGCGCTTCCTTTGGCAGAAGTGGCTGCTTTCTTTCCAGCTTCTACGTGCCCTGTTGATTGTTGTTGTACTACTTGTCCAAATCCAGGACTAGTGCTAAAAATAGTGGGTACAGCTTTTGGCTTCGGTTCAAATAGATTGGGTGCTCCGCTCGGTGCTACAATAGGTGCTACTAAAGGTGTCTTACGAGGTCGGCCGCGAGGTCTAGATACTCCGTTGGGCGCCTTTGCCGTTTTTGGTATTTTACCACGAAGTTGATTGATCTTTCGTACTTTTGCTGTTTTTCCTACCAAAGGAACCGTTGTAGGTCCACCAGGAGGACCAGGAGGACCAGGAGGACCAGGAGGACCAGGAGGACCAGGA
>Ga0114975_10001554_pt1 | contig 16283 bp, 14 predicted proteins | sample S_130626_EF_Meta_FD_87031 | JGI IMG/M metagenome (GOLD analysis project Ga0114975, IMG submission 87031) | Freshwater microbial communities from Lake Simoncouche, Canada to study carbon cycling - S_130626_EF_MetaG | ecosystem: Environmental > Aquatic > Freshwater > Lake | place: Lake...
GTACGGGCTGTGGCTGGTGTACGGGCTGTGGCTGGTGTACGGGCTGTGGCTGGTGTACGGGCTGTGGCTGTATTTGCTTAATGGCAGCCATGGATGAGTCATATAACATGAACTCTCGCAATTTATTCAGTTCATTGTCGATTCCAGTTTGATTGGGCCTGAACCTGTTCATGGCGTAGATAAATGCATTGGTGCAACGTGTTTAAATCAATTGCATTTAGTGTTATTCGCATCATAAATATGATACATCTAAAAACATATTAGAATCATATTTGCATTCATATACATTCATAGCTCCAATAATACAAACTAAAAAATGTCTGCTGCTGCACATGATTTGAAGCAATTGAAGGACCGGGTTGAGGCATTGAACCAGCACCACCAGATTCAAATTTTAAAAATCATGACCCAACACAATGTTGCACTAACCGAAAACAAAAATGGGTCATTCATAAATTTGACAAATGTGGACGATGCCGTCATTTCCAAAATCACCGATTATTTGAGCTACGTGGATGAGCAAGAGACGCAATTGAATGAAGTTGAAAATCAAAAAACGGAATTAACGAAACAATTTTTTAAGCAATGAATTCATTTAATCGCAGCATTTCATTAATCGCAGCATTTCATTTAATCGCAGCATGCCACCAATTCACCAATGATGGACACATGTTTGTCGTTCAATTCAAACCGTCTTCCAACCACCCGAATTTGAATGGCGTCCCCTGGTTTGATGGAATCCATGGATAAATTCGTCATCATCCGGGTTGAAGCCGGCGCGGCGTCATGCATTTCACGCGAGATGTAAATGACCACGGGGGTTGATTCTTTGGTGCGAGCATGGGCCCGAATGCCTGCTTGCGTGACCGTTTTGGCAATGCAATTCATGATGGCCCCCTCTTTCGGGCAACACATCATGCACTCAATCACTAAGTCAAACCGAATGTTTCCGGCCGAAAATGTTCCGACCGAATATGACCGAACCCTGCATGAACCATGTTTGACATACCCTTCGGGAATGCATCGACCCTCGATTTCACCCGACACGACGCCGTTCAGGTGGTCTTCAATGCATTCAAAATTGGTAATGGAAGAAAACGGAATGCACAATTTGCGATGCACAACGGTTGAATGATACAATGCCGAATCGGCGGATTCATTCGATGACAATGCAGGAGGAGCCATGGTTCTGGGTAACTACATGAATCATTTCCCGCTAATTTTAATTCAATTTTTTGAATTAACATTAATAAAACAAAACAATGACCCCAAATGGTTGGAAATGCAACTGCTGCGCATTTAATTTGTTAATGGGGTTTCTCTCGATTCGAACGTGTAAGTTCTCCGATGACCGAGACAGAGGGGTCATTCAGCTCAAAGTGCTGCCCAATGACACGCACCACAATTTCATCTCCCGCTTTGATTTTGGAAAACTGCGGATTCGAATAGTGATGGTCTCGCGACACAAACACGGTCAACGGGCTGGGTTCGGGAACAATGTGCGCTTGCAGACCCGCTTGAGTCACAGTTTGCACGACGCACGCAATGAGCATGCCCTCCACGGGATTGCAGGCTTGATACTCGTACATGACTTCAAATGAAACCGCGGCATTGTCGGTTAAATCACCGGAAGAATGCGCCAGCAACTGCGTGGACCCAGGGCGCACATATCCCTCTGCATTGCACTTGCCTTCATGGGCGTGCGCTAAATGCCGCTCCAGAATGTTCCGGATGTTGCGCCCAATCGCATTGAATGGCAGCACCACCTTTTTGGACACCATGGTTGGAATGTAAATGTCGGTGCTAAGAGGAGTGTGTTGGGGTTGCGGTTGACGGTGATGCGGGTGTTGATGTTGTGGTCGGTGTTGTTGGTGATGCATGAGAGATATTAATGATATCAATGATACGGTTAATATATGTGCATATTATTGTTTATTTACATTTTGTGGTAAAAGTTATTCCTTAATAATTTGACATGCGAACACAACTTCCATGTGCTTTTCCGGTTGTCTACCTGACGCGCGTCCTTCTTTGGGTCTTTCTTGATTTTGCATTTCTTCGGGATTTTTTTGATTTTCTTTTTCCACCACCTTGTTTGCAAGGAACTTCCACAAAACACGTAGTTCCTTCATATTATACTCAATTCTGCCTTCTTCAAAAATTTCAGCACGACCACCGCCATCATTGGAGCCCCATGTCTCAGTTCTGAGATATTTTCCTAAATACGTCAAAGGATGTGTAGTAAAGAACCTTTCATTTGGCCAACCCTCTTTTCTAGTGCTTAATGCAAACGCATAGCATTTATTTGTGTAAAAGGTCGAGGGCCTAAACACTTCAGTTTCACTCATTTATGTGTGATTTTGTTATGAAATGTTATGATATTATTATTTAATTTATGACGTTATTTTGGTTTCATGGCACTACGGACTGCTTGCACCGGCGTCAAAAACCAGTGCTTGCCATCCTTATGCACGAGGTTGTAGCTGCGCAACAGCATTTCGGGCAAAACGCAAAACCGAGCCGTGTTCTGGTTCTTCGTGCTTTCCATGGTGTACATGGGGACAACGTCCGCTGCGGGTTCCAATCCGTGCATGATTTGGTTCACGATGGTCAAGCGGCGCTGTTTGGACGAGATTTGGTCGCAGCGCGCACCGACCCCCTTTTCTTGCACGTATTTGATTTTAAACACGGCATAGCTGCCTCCGCTTTTTTCCTTAAACTCCACAATGTATCCAATGATTTCAGCCAGGGTTGACTCGCGAGGCATCATGGCCGCAATTTCAGGCAGGTAAGGACGCCATTCAAAGCTGGATGGCGCGGCAGCCCATGCAGATGCCGCATTTTTTCGCACAACCAGCTGCACCCCGGCTTCGGTGTGCACATTCAGCATAAGAATGCCCTCTTCGCCCGCATGTTTCGAATTTTTTAGTATTTGAGATACAAAGTATTCGCGCGCAAACCGGTCAAACTCATCCGCGGGCGCATGCGCGAAGAGCGCGTTCAAATAGTGCAAACTAATTTCGTAGGATGAAACCAGCAACTCTTCCAGAAAATGATGCACGACGCACTTCTTCAATGTGGCGACATCCACGACGGGGGCCAATTCCTGCATGACATCTCTGCACAAGTCGTTCCACGTTTTCGTGTTTTTGTCAACTGGAACACTGGATCCCGCCATGATTTCGTGATATGCTGTCTTCATCTCTTGAATCCTGTGTGGTTGTGGTTGTGGTTGTGGTTGTGGTTGTGGTTGTGGTGGTGGTGCTGCTGCTGCTGCCACTGATGCTGCGATTCCTGGAGCGATTCCTGGAATTGCTACTGCTGATGCCACTGCTAATATTGCTTGCGCCTGCGCCACCGCTTTCGGTTTTGTGAACCCGTGCTTTTCGGCCAGTTTACCCAATGTCGCGTCAGTCAGAGAAAATGAAATGTGGTCCCGCTTGAATTGCAGGGGAGCGCTGCGTTCATAAATGCCGATGCGCGGGTTTGTTATTTCCGAGGGCTGAAACAGGTAATATTCTCCCACATTGACGAGACGCCCGGTGCGCCCGTATTTGTCCACCAAATGTTCCGTCTGGTCGGTAATCATGCGGGTTAGAGCGACGTCCACTTGTTCGCGCGGATGTCCCTGCAGGTGCTGCAACAGAATTCGCCGCGCGTAAAAATGCTGCACCTTGAACAAATCGCGAATGCGCTGCATGATGCGGTCCGCGTTCATCACGACGAAGGGTTCCGAATACGTGTCGTCGTTGACCTTGATTGCACCACCGCCGCCATTCACGCACTTGTACTCGCAACTGGCCTGATAGTCGCACACGAATGAAAACGGGCGGTCTCCAACTGCATAGTGGCTAATCACGGTTCCATCGGCCAGCACTTGGCGCACGGACACATCTCGGCCATTGTGCCGCCGAATGACTTCTTGGCTGAATTTGGTTTGGTCAATGTTGAGCAAGCAGTCGGCCGCATTTTCTTTGAGAATGCGACTCACGCGACCGATTTGTGCCGCTTTCGTTTCGGCCAACCGGTAGACATACAGGTCAGCGGCTTCCACTTCGGGACTGGCGGACAGCAGCGTTCCGTACAAAAACAGCTGCACATTGCGCTCCACAAACGGGAGGTCGGCGTGGCTGCAGTTGCGCACAGCGCGACCAATGATTTGTTCGATGCGGTTCATGTTGTACCACGGCTCCATGATGTGCACCTGGCGCACGTTCTTGAAATCAATGCCCTCGCTGCCCGCCTTGGAAATGATGACGACCTTGATGCGCTGGCCGTGCTCGTTCTCGGTGGTCAACGCTTCCAGCTCGGCACGATTGTCCGGCGACAGCTGCTTGTCTCCGGTGAACATGGCGTATTTTGCGGCGAACCGTTTTTGCTGTTGCTGCGATTGGGTTGATTGTGTTTGGACCATGCGCTGTGGCACGGGCGAAGTTTTAAACAGCGACCCCACCCCCCTGTCGTATCGCGTGAAGCCCATCTCTTCCAACGCCAACGCAATGGGCACGGCACCGCCGCCAATGTATTCACTGTAAATCAGGACAATGCCGTTGGCGCGCTCAATGTGGGCACAAATGCTGGCGATTTTGCTGCTGTATTTGCCGATTTCGGCGCTAGAGAAAATGCGACCATACTTCGACAGCGTGTTGGGTTTGTATTCAAAATTGGAAATGCGCGCACCGTCGTCAGACACATCGTATTTCATGACCCGTTTCAGTCCCGCGTCTCCCAGCAGGCCCTTGACGTCCATGCGTGCAACGAGGGCCACATCGGCAACCGACACATCCGCCGTCGCCGCCTTCTTTTTGCCCATGCGTTCCACGACCTTATCAAAATCTGCGCTGGGATACACCATGTTGAGCGCTTCTATGGGCTGCTTCAGCAAAAACGAGCCGAATGACGTGGCCTCTTCCGACATGTCCATCCGCTTTCGGTCAATGATGTAGTTGTAAACCGCTTCTTGATACGCCCCCGCCGGGTTCAAATACACGTCCAGATGCTCCAATGGATTGCCAATGGGGGTTCCGTTCAGTTGCAGCGTGGGGTGCCGGTCTCGATTCATCAAGAACGAATGCGTGGGTGCAAAATCCCGCGGTTGCATTCGATATGGAAAAATGTACGGGTTCTCGCCCTTGACCACCGAAATGTAGCCCGTGGATTTAATGCGCAGCAGCTCGGCACCCACATTGCGCCCGTTCACGCTGAGCAAATTGCCGTCCCGGTCAAACACGTCGCTGACCGAAATGGTGGCGCGGCGGTCGTTCATGTTCATCAAATTCAGCAGCCACACGATTTCGCGCGGGTCGTTGTACATGGGTGTGCCGGACAACAGCAGCAGTCGCAAATTGTCGGCATACCGCACCAATTTGTAGAGTTCGTCGGACACGCTTGTTCCTTTTTTGGCCTCTTTGGCCTCTTTGGCCTCTTTGGCTTCCTTGGCATCTTTGACCTCTTCGTCGCTGCGCACGTTGTGAATTTCATCCACGATGAGCAGCCGGTGGTTGAACTCGTGCTTGATGGCGCGGACTGCGTCCGGTTTCACCACGCCCTCCTTTGTTGTCGTCAACCGTCGCACCAAATTGGCCAGCTCAATGTAGCCCATGAATTCATAGTTGGCATTGATTAAGCGCGTGATGCTCTGCACAATTCCGTCGCGCACGCGGTCCACGTTTCGTTGGGTCAAATCCGTGAGCTCCACATTGGCTCCCACGTCCTTCAACAGCTTGGTTCCGGTGCAGCCGCGAATCACGAACTGTCGGGTGATGCGGTTGAACTTCAGCTTATCGAAATCAAACAGCTGCTTGCGAAAATTGTCCTGCACGTTGACCGACGCAACCACCAGTATTTTCTTGACCGCGCCCACCTGGTGCATGTAGTCGCGCATCTCTTCGGCCACGCTGATGGCGGAACACGTTTTGCCGGTTCCGAGACCGTGATACAGCAGCAGACTGTTGTAAGGTGTCATCACGGATAAAAAATTGCGCACAAAGAGCTGGTGGGGTGCCAGCTCAAAGGCCGCCCCGCACAGCTTGGAAGCCTCGAGCTCCATCTGCGCTTGAGACTCGGGGATGACAACGGTGTACTTCGTGTCATGGAACTCCTTGCGCTGCGCAATGTTCAGCGCAAATTCGGGGTCGTTCAATGTCGGATACAAAAACTCGAGGCCTTCCTTTTCTGAGTGTTGCTCCCCGTGTTGCATTCGGTTCCATTCCAACAATTCATTGTACTGCAATGCAGCATTGGGTTTGGAATTGGGGGTCGGTTTCATGAGCAGCGGATGCGCTGGTTTTGGGTTTGGTTTGGGTTTGGGGGGCATGAGTGCTGGCTCTTCTGGTTCTTGTTGCGCTGGAGGTTCCATTCTGGATTGGATTGGATTGGATTGTATCAGTTATATTATGAAATGATTATAAATTGTCAAACCCTAACTCAAACTCTCTAACACACTATCTCATATTCATTTAGAGCATTGTTTAAATTTCGCAAAATGTTGATTTTTTCTAAATTGTAAGGGCGAATGTGTTGTATGCATTGGTCGTATGAAAACCAAGCCATTTTGCTGACTTCCGTTTTTTGAAACACGGGATCAAGCGGAACTTGTTCGGGCAACGGCATGTAAGCCACGAAATACTTGTGCTTGTATGTCTTCATGTTGGACCCCATGAAGATTTCTTCGTATGGGATGATGTTCTGCATGACAATTAGCCGGGTTTCGTCGTATCCGGTTTCTTCCGCAAATTCACGCATTGCGCAATCCATGTCCTTTTCCTGGTAATTGCGACGACCCTTTGGAAACCCCCATTCCGGTTCAGCCCATTGCGTGCTGGAATTGTCAATCAATGTGTCCAGCGTGTAATGATTGTTGTTCCCACCGCGGTTCAGTTTTATGCCGGATTTCAGCATGTTGAATCGGTCGCACGACACAGCCTCTTCATTTTGATACTTCGAATTCAAATAATCTCCCCACACGTTTTTCCACAATTCGCTAAATGTTTGGGTTTGCAACCGACGCTTTTCATCCACGGTCATTTCATCAATCAGGCGTTGCACGTAGGTTTGGTTGTAAATGGGATACTTGCCGCGAATGAACTCCACAAATCCGAGCGTGTCCTTTCGCCGAATCATCAAATAGGACGCCCCTTCATCACTGTCTTTGAACACTATCATGCCGTTGCTGGTGATCGGGTTTTTGCACGCGTGCATGACGTGCCCGTTCTTTCCACAATTGTTGCAAAACATGTTTTTTTTTTGAAACGAATGATGATGCTGCTGCTGCTGTTGCTGCTGCTGCTGCTGCTGAGGCGACAATGGTTTCATCGCTGCATTTGCATCCTCGACGGGTGCATCGCTTGAGTTCGAATCTTCTTCGTCTTCATTTTTTAATACATTAAATGCATTCATGGATGACAGTTGTACACAGTTAAAATTTAAAGGGCCTTTATGTGTTAAATCGCACTTCTTTTTATATTGTTTGATTGTAAAAAATAAGAACATTATTCCACACGCGATAACAATTCATGAAATCCAATCTGTTGTATCAGGAGGGTGCTTCTACAACTGCGCTGGACCCGGCGGTTTGGGGGCCGCACTATTGGTTTGTGCTGTTTAGCATGGCGGTCACGTATCCCGATAGACCGAACGACGTCACCATCAAAAAATACTACGATTTCATACAAAATTTGCCATTGTTTTTGCCGAATCATCAAATGGGCAATGCATTTAGCGAATTGTTGGACAAATATCCAGTGTCTCCCTATTTGGATAAACGCGAATCGTTCATCAAATGGGTGCATTTCCTGCACAACCAAATCAACCTGCGTTTGAATCGCGATGAAGTGTCGCTGCAAGATGCGGTGAACACGTACTATTCCAACTACAAACCAAAAGAAGTTCGTCTGCGCGAAGAATTAAAGTATCGTCGCAAATTGATTTATTCCATGGTGGCGTTGACGGCCGCAACCACAATGTATTATTTGTATTACAAATGAAATTGTGGCATGGCATGGCACTAAATTATGTCATTGAATAAAATATACACAATATGTAATGCAATTATAAGGATGACCAAATACACCCGTCGTCGCAGAATAAATCAATCACATCACAATCCGCATCACAATGCGCATCACACGCATTCCCAGGTCGGAGGCATTCCCATATTTGCAGGGGCCCAAGGATGCGTGTTTAAACCGTCGCTCAAATGCAAACACAAACCCCACAATCCCAATGACGGCAACGTGAGCAAGCTAGAAGAGAAGAGAAGTGCCGAATCCGAAATGAGAGAATACGAGAAAATAAGGGTGTATTTAAAAACAATCCCAAATTATCAAAATTATTTCAGCGTGAAAGCGGACATATGTGAGCCTGCCCCCCTGGCAGCGCGCGACTTGGATAAGTTTGATGCCATATGCACAAACATGAAACGGTACGACATAACCGCGGCCAATGTCAATGCGAGTTTGAGCCAGTTGCGCATGATCAACATGCCCGACCTGGGCATTGATTTGCAAGATTGGTTGGAAAGGACCCCCTTTGATGCCGCCCGCCTGCACCGCCTAAATGAATACATTTCAAAAACATTGGTTCGGGCGGTGGTTCCAATGAATCAGCGCGGTGTCATTCACAATGACCTCAAAGCCGAAAACTTGATGATTGACCGCAACAACATTGTGCGCATCATTGACTGGGGGCTAGCTGGCACAACCACCCCCGAACAAGTCATCCCCGTGCGCCATTTTATGAACAATCCGGTATCGTTCAACCGTCCCTTTTCCACAATGGTCATTTCATCCGATGTGTGTCAATTGTACTCGTCCAAGGTTTTGGCCCCCATCACCAACTGGGAAACTGAGTTTACCATGGCACGAGTGAAAGAATTCACTGCCAAATTGTACAGGTTATACATTGACGAGTTTGATATTAAAGGATATGAATACTTTGAATACATTTTCAAATGCATTTATGGCACCAAATCGCAGGCAAAATCCATGTTGCATGACGCAGTTAGCACCTACACCGCCGAAATTTTATACCATTTCACCGACCGAACCAATCGGACCTTTCGAATGACCGAATATTTTGAAAAGGTGTACCGCTACAACACGGACGTGTGGGGCACCATGTGCGTTTTCTACAGCATGTTCATGCTGCCGCGCACCAGTTTCCTGATGTCTGATGCGGAGTACGACGACATGCTGCGACGATATCGCAGTCTGTTCAGCACGATTGTGTTTGCAAACGGGCATGAACGCATGAACGTGTCGCGCATCGTGCAACAGCTGCGACGAATCAACGTTGCCGGTAAGAAAAAAAATAGAACGGTTCGATTCAATCTCAAAGCGACCAAAGCGACCAAAGCGACCAAAACGGCAAATGCATGGATTGCAGCACGGGTTCCAACTCCTTATCCAATGTATCCAATGCATTGATTTGTTCATGGTTCGGTGCATGGAACATGGAACATGGTTCATGGATTGCATTATATTATAGCAGCATTGTATATACCCCCCATCCAATGAAACTGGAGTTGTTTGTGTTCGGAATCACCGCATTCCTTGTGTTCAACACGTACTATGACGGCAAATACCTGAAAGTATTTCATTCGTGGCAAAAAGAAATTAAGATGTCCACGTTTGCATTTGTGGGATTATCTCTCTATATCTTCCTGAAAAAAAACCCGGGACAGTCGCACACCATGCTGTCGCACGCCAACGACATCATCCGATACATGCCAATTAGCCGGTCGTCGGCCGACATGTTGTCGCCCTTTCTGGACTTTGCCAATAAAAAGTCGATGTTCCAGGAGGAGGGTGCAGGAGAAGCACCCAATTTAGCACAGAATGGGCGAAGGGAAGCGCAAATGGGGGCGCGCATCATGTCGTCCGGCCGCAACAATGCCACCAAGCGCAGCGTGAGCGAAACCAAAAAGAAGTTCGTGGCGGCGCAGCAGTCGTGGAAGTGCGGGCACTGCGACCGCCAGCTGCCGGCGTGGTACGAAGTGGACCACATCGTGCGCCTGGAACATGGCGGGTCCAACAATGTGGACAATTTGGTTGCGCTGTGCCGAGACTGCCACGGTAAAAAAACCGCCATGGAAACTTTTTAGCAAAGCGGCTGTTGGCGGTTGGCGGTTGGCGGTTGGCTGAGTCATTTGTGGGCATTTCATGTATTTTAAATATATGCAATGTATAATACTCGCAATTGCAAAATAGCACGAATTAATACAGAAATTAGGTAAGAATGCAATCTGTGCCCGAAGACACACTGTGGAGAAATCCCGGGTATTATGTGTGGCTGCTTGCAATCACCGCATGCATTTATAATTTCGTGTCCAATAATTGGAACCTCTACTTTCATGACGCAAGAGGAGGGCCGTTAAACATCGGCGTGCTGTTCATTGGACTGTTGATCTATTACATGGTGATAAAAATAGGTTATAGCGCGCTAATGACATTGCTCAGCGGTAATGCAATCGCCACAACGGCAATAAATGCGGTTTACCTCTTGATGAGTGTATTATTGCCGGCATACTTTGCATTTAGTGAAATAAATAGTGCAAACGTCATTTACAAACAAGCGGTTGCCGATGCCAAAAATCAAACCGCCGACACCAGTGCATCGGTTCCATCTCCGGTTGTGTATGAAACGGTTGCAGGGACTGCCGTGTCCATCCTCGCAATTGCGCTTTTAATAAATTATTGGGTCATTCGCTACAATGCCGCCGCTCTATTTTCCGCAAAAGACACCGCGTTGTCCAGTGTGAGGGAAATTTTCAAGACCTTCCCCCTATTGCAATATTTCAAATATGTGGCTGACAATGACTACATGGACGTTGCAAAACGCGGGTCTATACTGGCGCTGTTGGCCTACGTGGTGTACCTAATGTACAGCGTGTATGCGTCCAAGAATGTGCTGGTGGCATGCCCGGAATCATCGTGTTTTAGTTTCCCGTTTTCCAGCGCATCTGCCTCCTCATCTGCAAAGGAGGTGTCCTATGTGAACACATTGGTTTGGACACTGGTATTCGGTTCCATACTGAACGTGGTGAATTGGCTGATTAAAACATATGGGACAAGGCTATTTTCAAGCAGCAATCCCGTGAATCCGCAGACCGACATTGGAATGCTGATTAAGCTGGTGCTGTTCCCCGTGTATTGGATTTTTTCAATGTTTGCGCAGAATCCGGTGGGCGCCGTGATTACGTTCATCGTGTTTGCCGCAATAGGACTGCTGCTGTACAGGTCGTCGTTTGACTTGACGTCATTCGTGGAAGGCCAGCGCGGCACGGTCATAACCGTGTTTACTCTGTTCATCGCATCTCTGGTCGCATTCGGAATGTACAGCATGAATTCATCCACGGTGGAGATGAAAGAGGGGGACCCATCGTACGGAGAGTTCATTGCAAAAACGGGAATGACGATTGGAATCGCCGCGTGCGTGGTTGGCCTGCTACTGTATTTCCTAAACTCGCACAGCCGGCTGGTCAGCATGGCAAATGTGGCGCAGTATGGCATAACCGCGCTCATATACATTGCGGGCATTGCGATGGTGGTCGGGGTGGTGCGAACCCTGTTTTCAACCTCCCGCAAAATGGGAGGCTCCATATTTCAGGTTAGCGCCGATTCCAACTGGGTGGTCAACGTGCTAAAACTGATGGCGAATGTGCTGTTTTTTCTGCCGTGTTTGATGCTGGATTTTGTGGACACGGTCAGGGAACAATTCGGATTGACCACGCGCCCCATCATCATTCTCCTGGCAGTGGAGCTGGTTTTAATTTTAGCGGGCCACGTGCTGCCCTCCGCAGTGGCAAAGGCAATCAATCACACCGGCGTGCAAATTGTGTCGGCTCCCATTTCCATGACCAACAACACCAGGGTGTCCACCTATGAAATCAAATTCGTGGATGCGCGCAGCATTGTCGAATCGATGCCGACGTCGTCTCCCGATGGCGGCACAGCTGAACCCATCCAGGTGCTCCTGCAAAATTACAATTACGGCGTGTCGGCGTGGTTCTACATTCACCCACAACCGCCCAGCACGAATCCGGAATACTCCGCCGACGCATCGTTGAATGTGTTGAATTTCGGGTCATTTGGACCCAATATTGCGTATAGTCCAAAGAGCAATGCGCTGCAAATCAAAATGGATGGCGGTAAGGCATCGTCGGATTCGTCATCGATACCGCCAATCACCGACATTCCGCTGCAAACGTGGAACAACGTGGTCGTCAATTCGGACAAGGGAACCATTGACATTTTCGTCAACAATAAATTGGTGTACACGGGCAATCATGTGACGGTCCCGGACACCACGGCAAAGTATGCGTCCATCGGCGGTGGCAGCAGCAGCAGTGAATCCAATAATGATGGCATTCAGGGCGAGATTTGCAACGTCGTGTTGAACCGGGCTCCTTTCACCAAGAATGAAATTGCATGGTTGTATAAAACGAACAAGATGCTGAACCCGCCGGTGGTGGGTGTCAGCAACCAAGACCCGCTCAACCAGGGCGAGTCTGCCAGCTACATGGCTTCTGAATCGGTCAACATAAATGCGCCGACGCCCACGCCGATGCCGAAGTATAGCTCAAGCGGAATGAGGACGTATGGCATAGTGGGTGCCGTGCTTGGAGCGCTGTTTGGCTGGCTGTTCAATGACGATTCCGGAATGTCGGCAGCAAAGGGCTTTATCATGGGTGCAATTGTGTTCGGGCTGATTGGGGCGACATTGGGCACATTATTTAGCACCGATGGAACGGTGGCCTACGTTTTGAAAACCGTGGCCAATGTGTTTGTCGACACGTTTTGAGGGGCATGCATTCAACCAATTCAACCAATTCAACCAATTCAACCAATGCTAATAAAATAAATGCCAATAAAATATAGTATGTGGATAATAATATAGCAATAATATAGACATTATATACGAAAACAAACGATGAATCTTTTGACCATTTTCGTGTTTGTGCTCATCATCCTTCTGATATACACGGTTTATAAATTAATGACACGGACGACCGTGAGCGTGTCCGGATTCACGGATGCGTCAAAGTCATTGTCCGTGGATTCCAGTAAATACGGTGCCAACAGCACCAGCAATTTTGGATATTCAGCATGGCTGTACGTTGATGCCTGGTCCACTTCTGCCACCACTGATGCGGGCATTGTTAACAAAAACATACTGACCAGGTCCAGCAACAACAATCAAATCTTGTTCCAAATGGCATTGGACAATGACCAAAACAATTTGACGGTGGTCATTCCGGACAACAAAAATCCACCGTGCACCATTCGCAACGTGCAGCTGCAAAAATGGATCAACCTAACCATGAGCGTGTATGGCAACACGTTGGACCTGTATTTAGACGGCAAATTGGTGCGAACGTGCATCATGACAAGCCCCATCACTTCGTTGTCCAGCAGTGATGTGCTCTACGTTGGCGGTGGTTATGATGCGAAGTCTCAGAAATTTCAAGACGGCGATTTGCAGGGATACATTTCCAACGTGGTGTATAAGGGCACGTATTTCACCCCCGAAGAAGCGTGGGACATTTACAGCGCAGGATACAGCGGCAGCGGCATGTTTGATTTCATCAATAAATACAAATTAAACTTCAGCATAACCAAAAACAACCAAACTGTGGGAGAAATTTCAGTGTAGTAGCAACAAATCACAATCAACCCACAATTTATGGATGACCCAATAAAATTAAATTATTATCATAAGTTAATAAGGCTTATAATAATATTTTCATTTAGCACATACCGAATCGCATAACAATGAATGGAACTGGAAGCGGAGGCGACTTTGGTGGTGGGTTTGGTGGTGGTTTTGGAGGGGACTTTGGTGGCGCTCCTGGTGGCGGTGGTGCTCCTGGTGGCGCCCCTGGAGGCGGTCCCCTTGGTGGATACACCGGTGGAATTGGCGGCGCTCCCGCTCCCTCTTTAAATGAATTCAGCATGCAATCCGTTGTGGGTGGCTCCAAATCGTTTTTGGATTCCAACAGCTATGTTGCAAAAGCCGCGGTTTTGATTCTGGTGGTCATAATATTTGTCTACGTGCTGCGGCTGTGCATTGCCATGATTGGGTGGTTGTTTGCACCGAGTTCCAGCCCGTTCCTGGTGAATGGCATGATGGATGCGAACGTCGGGAATTTGATTATCCCGCAAGACCCGAGCGAATCAAACGCGATTCCCATCATACGTTCTGTGAATGATGAAGCCGGCATTGCATTTACGTGGTCGACCTGGCTGTTCATCAAGCAGCACGACACGGTTGCTGCAACCCCGAACTCAATTCGCCACGTGTTCAACAAAGGGAGCGCCAATGCATCTGGCACGCCCCCGCCTCATTTGACCGGAATCATGTCTCCCAACAACGCCCCCGGCGTGTATTTAACACACGATTATTCGGGGTTGATTGTGGTCATGAGCACGTTTGACGACCCGTACGTTTCGGTTGAAGTGGACAACATTCCCATCAACAAATGGTTCAACGTCATCATTCGTGTTGAAAACACGGTGCTGGACGTGTTCATAAACGGGGCATTGGCGCAACGCCTGCCGCTGAATTCCGTGCCCTTTCAGAATTATGGCGACGTGAATGTTGCGATAAACGGCGGGTTCAACGGCAACCTGTCCTCGCTCCGCTATTACAACACCGCACTCGGCACGCGCGCCATTCAAAACATTGTCAACGGCGGCCCCAACCTGACAGCACTGAGTGCATCGGGCGGCGCACCTGGAACCATGGATTACCTGTCCATGCGCTGGTTCTTTTCGCAGTGGAACAGTGCATCATAAGGCGACAATGAATTAATATTGCTATTATTAATATATCTAATTATAACAATATTGCACCATCAAACACAATGCACAACAATGATTATGACTATGACTATGTCATTGTGGGCGGAGGACCGAGCGGGCTTGCATTGGCGCAGATTTTGTCCTTGGATAAGCGCAAACGCGTGCTGCTGGTTGAAAAACGGGACTATTTAGGAGGGTGCCATGGCGTCACTCGGGTGCACGACGGCATGATGACGGAACACGGGCCTCGCATCTACATTGACAACTTTCTCATGTTTATCCAGCTGCTGAACGACATGGGCGTTCGGTTCGACGACCTGTTTGTAAAGTACAACTTCAGCACGGCGACCATGATGTTGGAAGCGCTGCGAGTGCTCACGTTGAGAGAAATTGCCACCCTTGGTTGGAGTTTTATTACTTTAAATGACTCTTACAAAGAAATCACTTTATTGGAATATCTCTCGTCTCACGGGTTCTCAACTGGGGCCATTGACATTCTGGACCGCATCGGCAGGTTGACGGACGGCGGCAGCGCGGACACATACACCCTCTTCAGTTTTCTGCAGATTTTGAATCAGAATTTCCTGTACACCATTTATCAACCCCGGGTGCCGAATGATGTCGGATTGTTTCGCATCTGGGAGGATGCGCTTGTTGAACGCGGCGTTGTCATTATGAAAAATGCCATGATTGTTCGGTTCAACGTGGACCGTGCCAATGCGCAAATTTCCGGCATCGCATTGAGAGATTCGCGCAACAGTCAAGCGAGGCCCAATGAAGTTCGGTGCAAGCGGCTCATTCTGGCGTGTCCACCACAAGAGGTGCAGCGCATTTTGACCACGCACGACGAGCTGGGCGCAGCATTTGGTCCTGATTTTGACCGGTTTCAGGAAAAAACGAAGTATTTGCCCTACATTTCGGTCATTTTTCACTGGAGGTCTGTGTTGCAGGTTCCAAAAATATGGGGATATCCTCGCACGTCGTGGGGCGTCGGCAACATTGTGCTGTCAGAGTACATGGATTTCAATGACCCTCGGTCCAAGACGGTCATTTCCGCTGTCATAACCATGCCGAATCATCCATCCGACCATCTGAAGTTGAGTGCCAATGAGATGGGGGACAAGCGCGCCGTGATGAATGAGGTGTTTAGACAGTTGAAGCAAATTTACCCCAATTTGCCGGACCCCGATTATGAATTTTTAACGCAGAGCGCGTATGATGAGACGCGCCGGCAGTGGATGCCGTTCAATCACGCCTTCATGACAACCACGCACGGCTACATGCCGAACCAATCTGTTTTATACAACAATCTGTATAACTGCGGGGTGCAAAACGGCAACAGCACATACAGTTTCACGTCCATGGAATCCAGCGTGGCGAATGCGGTTCATTTGGCGACTGTCATGCAGCCCGAATTGAGAGATTTAAACGTGGCAAAGGTGAGAGAAGCGACCACAGTGCGTTCGTGCGTTGGTGCCTCCA
>Ga0114975_10001556_pt1 | contig 16263 bp, 16 predicted proteins | sample S_130626_EF_Meta_FD_87031 | JGI IMG/M metagenome (GOLD analysis project Ga0114975, IMG submission 87031) | Freshwater microbial communities from Lake Simoncouche, Canada to study carbon cycling - S_130626_EF_MetaG | ecosystem: Environmental > Aquatic > Freshwater > Lake | place: Lake...
CAGAAAAAAGAAATACTCCTGAAAAAAAAAAAAAAAAAAATTATTTGAATAGAATGATCGGATACGATGCAATAGCAAATTTGTACGAAGATACAGAGCTATCTAAAGAAGAAGCAAAGGCAGAAGCAGCAGCAAAAGAAGCAGCAGCAAAAGAAGCAGCAGCAAAAGCAGCAACAAATAAATAACCGTGAAAACCCAAACACATAAAATAATATCTTTGTCTAATAAAAAATATTATTTAACAAATTTACGTGTTCGTCGAATACCATTATTACGACGAGCCAATTTCAACGCAAGACTATTCTTAGCACACCCTTCTTCTAATAAACTATAATCTACAACACTCGCCTTCCCTCCAGTAACCGCACTTGCTAAACGCGCTACACCCCAAGAATTCGGCGTCTGGTTTGGACGAGAACCACTCGAAAAATACGCACCCCTACCCTTGTTGACGATCTTTTTCAATGTTTTCAAACTACAATGGGTTTTTCTAGAAAGTTCTCGATTAGCACCAAAATGTTCGATATCATAAATACGTTTTGCATTTGCAACATGGTTTGATTTTTTTGATTTGAAAGATTTTACTTTAGGACGTTCAAAATATTTACCACGAGTATATAGTTTCCTAGATTTCAAAATATTTTTATACTGTTTTGTAGTATCAGTATTCGATAATGATTTAGGAATATATCTCTGTGGAATAGACATTTTATATTATATTTAGAAAATATTTTATGTAAAGATAGATAAATATATATTCAATATATATATAATGGCTCAACAACTCAATCCAAACAATTATTCAACTATCAATGATGAAATCAACACCCTATTGACAAGCGGTGCTTATTCTGGTATTACTTTTACACTTTACACAGATTCTAACCAAACAACTATTGTAACCACTGAAAGTGGACCTGTAGAAAATGAAACCATATCACAAATTACTCATACAAATAGTTACACTGATGCTGAAAATCAATTGGTACCTTCTACATTAACATTATTTTTCAATGATGGTACTTCTATCACTGTTACTGACGGTGTTGAAAATTATTGGTATGTTTTAAGTGGAATAGTATTTCAACCTAGAACATTCGGAACTGCTTAAATAAACTATTGAAAAAAATATATAAAAATAATCACAATATATAAATTATGATTATTTGGTTTTTATTATTGTCCCTTTTCACGGTTTCCAATACGATTGAAATTAAAAAATGTTATAATTGTAAACATTTTTTACCATCATCATTCAAAGGTGAATATATGATCAGTTATTATCATGGTAAATGTAGTAAATTTTTGAAAGAACATTCGATAACTGGAGAATTAGAATATATTAGTACTCATGAAGCAAGACATGATGAAGAATTATGTGGAACTACTGGTGCAAATTTCAAACAATACAATTCTACAGATACAATTGAAAATATATTGAGTAGTTTTTATGATTAACAAAATATATATACAAAAACAATATCAATATATATCAATATATATTGATAAATGTATGATATTATTATTGTTGGTGGCGGAATTGCAGGGTTGTATTCAGCATATAAGATCAAAAAAAAATATCCACATGCTAGTATTAAAATACTAGAAAGAAACCGCGAAGGTTATTTAGGTGGTAGGATAGGAAATGATATTTTTGAAGGAGAAAAGATAGTAACCGGTGCAGGGATTGGTCGTAAACATAAAGACAAATTATTGATAAAACTATTGAAAGAACTTGAAATCAAAACACACGAATTTATAACTGATTCTAACTATGCGAATACTATTATACCACAATGTGATGTTAAGGATGTTTTTTTGAATTTGAAAAAACAGTTCAATGGTAATATTCATGGACATATGACGTTTAAACAGTATGCATCTTCGATCATTGGCAAATCACAATATAACCATTTTGTGGTTTGTGCTGGATATACTGATTATGAAGCTGAGTCCGCATATGAAACCCTTTATAATTATGGTTTTGATGATAATTATAGTAGTTGGACGGGAATTCATATTCCATGGAAAGCCCTTGTTGAAAAATTGGCTAGAAAGATCGGTCTTGGTAATATTTTGTATTCTGAAAATGTTCAACGTATTTATACAAGAACCAATAACAAAAAAGAAATCGAAAGTTATATTGTTGAATCGAGAACCAACCGATTTGAAGCAAAACATATAATAATAGCTACTACAGTGGAACCTTTGAAAAAGATGCTTCCTGGCGCGGCTAGTAAAAACAGTGTATATCAACAGATACATAGTCAGCATTTTATACGTATTTATGGCAAGTTCTCGAAGAATTCTTTGAATATCATGAAAAGTATGGTCCCAGGGTTATTGATTGTCCCTGGACCTCTTCATAAAATCATTCCTATCAATCCAAACAAGGGTGTTTATATGATAGCATATAGTGATAATGAACCCGCGAAGATGTTACATCAATATGCGAAAAATACGAAATTCAATAGAGAAACCCTAGCCAGATTATTAGAAAAATCGATCGGAATACCCAATAATGTGTTGGAATTAGAAAGTATCAGTGAATATTATTGGAGTGAAGGAACACATTATTTTGAACCATTGAAGGGGATTTATAAGAGCCGGGATTATTTTTTGAGGGTCGCACAACATCCTTCGGAAAATATGTGGGTAGTGGGTGAAATGGTTAGTAAAAATCAGGGGTGGGTAGAAGGGGCATTGGAGAGTGTTGAAAATGTTATTGGCGAGGTTTTGAAGAGTTTGTAATAATATTATTTTTTATATATAAAAATTGGTTGATTTTTCCAATTTGTTCCAGTAAAATCTAATTTATTGTCTAATGTTTGATAATTTACACTTCCAATATAATTATGAAATAAACCAAATAGTTTATCTATTCGTTTTTTGTTATATATTCTATGAAAATTACCTTCAATACATCCATCGCCTATTGGAATTCCACAAATAAAATATCCATCATTATTCAACATGGTGTATGCTTCTATACAAGCATCAATATCACCGTTTGGATTTATTGGGTCACCGTATCTACCTAATCCATCATGTTCTAAAGATGAAAACGATACAATTACATCATATTTCATTTCTTTTTTATAATTATTCATAGATAAAGTATTAATTTTATAATTACAATCGGGTGTTATGTAATCTAATGTAGTTACACTTTCAGCATTGAAATGTAATAACAAACACTCAATCCAAGGAGATATAGATCCTAATACCAAACAATTTTTTCCAGATAAATTAATAAATTTATTAAATACTTCAACAAATTGTAAAGAACATTTTGGATAATCATTTGGTGATAATTTTTCATATTCTAAATTATTACAGAGCTCTAACATTTCATCAATCATCTCATTCGGCCATTTCAATTCCCAATTATTATTAATATATTTCATATATTTCTTACAAATATCAGGTATTTGATTATAACTATTTGATTTTGTGCCATTTATAAAACTATGTATATTTGTAAATTTCAAATCTTTTTCAAAATCATTTATAATAGATACATCTATCGTATTCAATGAAACCGGCGTATTTATATTGTATTTTTTTCTTATACAGATATATTCTTTATAAAATTCATCAATTGTTAATCCAGATTTTTCAAATTCATTTTTATAATAACTTGATTTATCATATTCGGATTGATATTTGATATAATAACCTAATTGATTTGAATAAATGCCATGTTTCCATCGTGTAGAACCATTTATATTTCTAACAGAGTACATTACATATGGAAATTCTTTGACAAGATGTAACACATTATTTTGTTCTAAATGAAATTTTATTAATTGTTCTAAATTCCAATAATTATATTGTTTCATTTTCATAAAATATTCATTTGATCTAAGAACTAAATTATTCAATATATTCAAATAGGATTCAATATTATTTTGGGATAAAACAACATGTCTATCTGTATATCCACGATAATGTTCACAGTCAGGTATCCATATACAATTTTCATTCATATGTTCTACTTTTGGATGTGGCAATTGGTATATAAAATCACTTCTTGTAATAATAAATCTATCATATTTATTTATTAAATCATTATCAATCAAATTTTTTAATAAAAACCATCTAAAAAATATTAATATCCCAGCAGAACCAGGGTGTTGATTATGATTATCTTTTATTCCTCCTAAAAATTGGTCTTTTACTTTCAAAAATTCACGCCAATAAAGAGGTTTTTTATATGTAATTACATTTTCTTGACTAACAAAATTGGTATTTTCACTTTTTTTAATGCCATATACTTGATTTTTCCACAAATTATTTGGAAAATCTTTAGTATGTATTATAACTTCATCATCATTGAAATCATCAAAATTTTTTATATTTTCATTATTTCCATAATAAGTAATATTTTTAGTTGATTGTTGGGGATTTTTTAATTTACCATACAAAGCATTAATATTCAGAAGGCATTCATATTTCGGTTTATTTTGGCATATTGTATTGTAAGCATATTCGAATGCATCTCCAAAATCATCAGGTTCCTCATACAAAAATTTGTATTTTGCTAATTGATAAAGTGGATTATCATAATCGTAATCAGGTTTAACACCAATACATAGACATAAATCAGAATTCAATTCATCTATAATATTTTTTTTGAAACTATCAAAAGTTATTTCACTTGCTCTTGTTTCACTTAAAATAATTACAAGTGTTTTAGACATTATACATTTACATAATATAAAAATAGAAAGTCCAAATCCGAATTGCCAATGAAAAATCAACTAAAGTTACCAGTTTACATATCAACGAACGTGCTATTGTTTTTCCATGTATATCTTTTTTTATATTTTGTTGCATTTTTACCACACAAATTATCAAATTCCCTCGCAGTATAACAGTATCTATAATTCGAATTACGATGTACTCCGTCAATCAAATATTTCGGATTCTCCAATGTAAACAGCGAACATTTGGCAAATTCATTCAATCCTCCTGGTGGTTTTATAAAATATTTACAATTGATACAAAATTTAGGTTTGTTCGAATCTACCAATAAAGCCCCACATACAAACATTAATAACCACACCATCATTGTATTGATAGTCAAAAATATTTTATATCATTTTTATAAAATATTTTTCATATATGTCTATCAAACCGGTATAAATTTCATTTTATTACCTTCAGTAACAAGGCGTCCTACTAAACGTGGTTCTCCATTTCCTTGCACAGCCTGTTGGTAACTTTCAAAATCATATAATTCTTTTGTGGCTTCATTCATAGCATATGTTGTGTTTGCGAATTTTACTTCAGTTGCTTCCCAATCAATACGTTTTACATCCAAACCCGATTTTTCACTCTGGTCTTTTTGAAGGGTTGGATAAGACGAAAACTGGTTGGATTCTACTTTTCCAAATCCATAACATACTAATTTTTCACTATCTGGATCATCCTTTTTGGATAATACCGAATAAATATTACAATCTATCGCACTCTCTTTGACAGCTCTTAATATTTGATTATTGATACGTTGTTTAACAGTAGCAATTTCGTATAAATTTTCATCTGTAGTAATTGGCGTCTTTTTATCGATACGACTAACATCACGAATACGTAATTCAACATTCTTTTCATCCGTTTTTTGTGCTTCACTAAATGTGGTTACATACAAATAAACCAATACATTACGTTTATCTTCTGGTAAATCCTGATGACTACAAATACGTCTTGCACGTCCTACCACTTGATCTACACGTACTATATGCCAATATGGTTCTATAATATGTACAAAACGGGTATTTCTAAGATTGATACCTTCTGCACCAGATGAAGTGATCATAAATACCTTGATGATTTCCCCATAATTATTGTTTTCTGATTGTTGTTTTAATTTTGTTACGATATTTCCAGGAACGAAATCCCACATACTATTATAAATATTACGTATTATTTCCTTTTCTTCAGCTGTCTCTGTTCCTGTATATAAAACAAATCTAGGTTTACCTTCATCTTCGATGGAATCTACTATATCCCAATTTTCACCTATTTTTTTGATTTTGAATTCTGCAAAACCATTTGCTAATAAAATCAATCGAATTATACCAATACCTTCTATAGTACGGAAATGACTATATAATAAATGTAGTCCATCATTCTCTGGATTGGTAATATTTTCTAATACTTTGGCAAATTTTGGACTATATGTACCAAGTGCGTCTTTTGATAAATATTCTGATTGATTGGTATTTTCGATTTTTTTACTCAGATCTGCCATCGCTTTTTCTATGCGTTTTTCATAATTTAATTCTTCTTCATCCACCGTCGTTTTTGGCGCACTATCAATATCTTCTTGTTCTTCTGTAACAGAATACACATCGACTTCTTGACGTAGTTCTTTTGGAACAGCATCAAAATCCATTTCATTTATTTCTTCCGTTTGTTCACCTTCGGCATCTGTTTTTTTTGGATTTGGTAATGGTCTTTCAATTCCCGAAGGAAATGCGAAATTACAACAGGCTCTTGAAAATATACGATACGTCGAGGATATATTGAATAGTTCTTCAGTGTCTTTTTTTTGTAGATCCTTTGCTTTATTTGTTTTTGATTTTTTCTCTCTATCTGCTTCGTCTTTTCTTATTTTTTCATAAATACCATATTGATGTTGTGTCATTTCGCATTTTATAACATGATATGTATCACCAGTGGGTGTTTTAACGAATTTTGGTAATAATTGTTCTTGGGCACTACGGAAATAAGAAGTCAGACCTAATATACGACGTTGGAATAAATTGGATTCTTTTATATCACCGGTATCTGTATTGACAAACATGCTTAAAAATTCATCAGCATTATCTGGTAAAGCCTTGTATTTATTTAGTTCTATGTTACCACGTATAGTTATACCATTGTTTTTCAAAACAGTTTGTACTTTGTTTATAAAAACATCATCTGTTAAATTACCAGTATCATCTAATGTTACACCATCATAACGTTTGAATACATCACTGCTACCACCTTCATATGGGTTTTGTAAATTTTTATTATATTGTATATTGCCATCTTCTTCCTCTGTTATTTTTTCTTTTGTAAAAGTCGGTATTTTTATAAATGTTTCTAGTAGACTTTTTGATTTCTTGGTATGATTTTTGCCACCGACTTTGATTTTTAGATTTCTCTTTGTTCCTTTCATTGTACCTCTCTTTTTAATATTGACAAACCCGAATGGATTTTTAGTGATTGTGATTTTATTATCCGCGTAATCTACATAATCGAATGTTTTCAAATTACCATCGTCTAGTATTTTCAAAATAGTATCTGTATTTATTTTGTCGGCTTTTTCCCAAACTGCTGGAATAGTCCATGTCTTCAAATAACCACGTAAAATATTATATAATATACCGATTTCATTCGGATAATTAATAATAGGTGTACCCGATAACAGCACAATACGTGCATTGGATGCATTCATTAAATAATCATACATCATATAAGGGATCGATTTTGGTTTTTTAATTTTATTAACAATACGACTTACAAAATTATGTGCTTCATCTATGAGAACAACCGAATTATCAAACGGATTTTTTGTAAAGTTACTTGTTAAGATTTTCATTTTATTCATATTCAAACCATTATAATTGATATCTGTGTATTTACTACGTATCATCTCATTTAATTGTGTATCTATATCTATTTGTTGTGATGGATCTAATTCCGTATAGTTTGAGGCTTTTTGGACATTTACTAACCATGCGCCATTTTGTTTACGTATAAAATCAATGGGTAATGAAAGAGCACGTGATAAAATACCCAAATATTCGGGTTTTCCATCTATTGATACAAATTCCCAGAATTGATTTTTTTTATACAAAGCATCACCACACTTCTTCATTTCACTGAAAAAATTCATTTTTAAAGATGCCGGAGTCAATACAAAAACACGTTTATTTGATTTCATTCCTTCCGCGATAGCAATACTGGTGCAAGTATTATGAGTTACTGTAAAATCACCCATTATATATCTACAGTTTCCATCTAACATAAACCCATAATAATCATCTTCGTTCACGTATTCGACCTTTATTCCTGTAACTAAAACATCCTTTTTTTGTTTTCTAGGTTGGGCTTTCTTACGAGGGATTTTGGTTGGTATTTCTTCAATACCTTCACCACTTATATGTGTCCTCCATGCTGTTCCATATTTTTTTTCTCCATTAGAAGTCCAACTCGTTTTTTTAACAGATTTATAACAAGAAAACCCTAAACTTCTAGCTAAATAAACAACATCATCCATAAGTGTTTCATTTTTTTGAGTGAATTCAAAACCACCGTTATCTAAACAGCCATCACTGTCTATCAAACCTGCTAATAATTTCAATCTATTTTCTCTTGAATTACATTTATAGATCATAGGAATATGTTTGTTGTTGATCATATTTAGATCTTTCAATGTGTTTAAAAACATATTATTGTTATGTTTACCGTTTCCAGTAATACCATATGTGTAATTACTACGATACAACAAAGATAAGTTGTATTTTGGTAAATTATTTGCTAAATAATATAATACAGTTGAATCTTGACTAGTTATTTCAGAGCTCCTTGAAGTTCCGTCACCTAACCAATAGCCAATCATATACGGGTCTATTGGTATCTCTTTTTCTTCGAAATCAATACCTACCCTATAACCTTTCAAAAAAGTCTTTTTTTTGTTTGATAGTTTCAAATAATCTTTTATTGGGATTTCATAAACATTATCGTTTGTATCTTTGTTTAGTTTTATGTTTTCATAGAATTTTTCGGCAGCCATTTTCATTTCCATCTCATTTTCTTGATTAAATGTAAATGTTTTCGATTGAAATTCATTGTTTTCTAACCATTGAATATTATAATTTGTATTTGATTTATGATTATTTTTTGATAATTTTGGAAACCCAGATGCACGTAAACATAATATATGCTCTTGATTAACAGTGTATTTTTCTCCCTTGACTGGAATAATATCATACATTTTATCTCTACCTCTTGCTAAAGAGAGAACTGTCCTTGGTTTCGAATCATCTCCCATCAAAAAATCACCCACTTGAATATCTTGAACTAATTTTATTGAACCATCTGCCAACATTATTGGTGTATCTTTTTTATGACATTTGCCAGATCCTAAACCATGGTACAGCAGAAGCCCGCGGTAAGGGCTATATAAATTCAAATAATCACGAACAATTTTTTGATGTGTCAATAAATCAAAATTCTCATTTTGAGAACGTGATTCACATGATGCAGTTTCTTGTGTTTCTATTAGTTCTTTTTTATAAGGTTCAAATAATTCTGTTAGTTTCTGAATAAATAACTTACGATTATTCATATAATAAGACGGTGCTTTGATAATGATTTTTTCTTTTTCTTTTGGAAGTCTATCGAGAACTTTCTGATTGCGTATTGTTGCTGTAGTTATATCCACTTCTGGTAATTCTTCGATCACTGCCAGTTTTTTACCACGTTTCTGTTTTTCAGGTTTTTCAATTATACCTTTATCAGTTGGCTCTTGTTTTCGTTTTCTACCACGCTTTGGTTTTTCAGCAATTGTTTCTTTGATTTCCTCTAATTCACGTTCTTCGTCTTCGATGGCTTCTTCTTGGATGGCATTTTCTTCGATTTTTCTTTGTTCTTCTACTGGTGCAATCAATGGATAAATTACAGTTGTTTCGGTTACAGATTCCGTTGGTTGAAGAGGTTTCACTGTTAATTTTGGTTTTATAACTAGTTTTTCACCAGTTTTTATTGGAACAGGTGGTTCTATAATTACATCTTCGATAACGGGCGGTGATTCTAATGTGTTTTTCGTAGCTCTCTTGTTTTTCAGTCGATTCATGATTAATTTTCTATCTAAACGACTAGTTTTTCGTCTATCTAAAATTTCAATAATTTGAGAACTTTCTACGTTTTTTTCTACGTTTTCGACTGGTGCGCTAGGTTCTTCACTGGGTTCTTCGTTTTCACTAATAGGCTGTTCACTAGGTTTTACAAATGCAACACGAACTTCTTCAAATTTTTTTGCAATAGGTTTTTTTTCTAATACGACTAAAGGTTGAAACACATTTTTATCCATGTGATATATTTCTTTTATTTATTTATATTATATTTATATAAAATTCAAAAAGCATTCGGTAAATTATAGAAATCTTTATTTCCATAAAATAAATATGAGAACATTTGTTGTGGTAAACCAATATCAACACCATTATCACTGCCCCTAGCAGTTCGTATATTTTCCTGTTGTGTCAAATTAGATATTCCTGGAAACATACATGACATGCGTTTTTGTGCTCGTTTCAATTCCCATGGCAGTGTATTATCTTGATTTAATACTTTATTAAAATTTTCGTAATACATTATGTGTTGTATATCATCTTTATGTGTAAGTTTTAATTGAATACGTAAATTATCATCATGACTTTTACCATTCTTTGTGTTCATGGTTCCAACATGAATTAAATTCGCATTGAATATTATGACATCTCCTTTGTTACATAGTATGTTTTTTACTGTATCCGTCAGATTCACGGAATTAGCATATAAATCTTTATGACTTTCCGGCATTACACCAAGACATTTTTCCATGTCTTCCAAATAAACCAAAACAGTATAGGATGGATGCTTTTGGTTTTCATTGAAAAAATCGCCGTTGTTATCACGATGACATGTATGGACGCTGGATTTTTGAATTATCCATATATAATCTTGGAATACATATTGATCATTGGTCGCCGCGTTTTTCAGAGCTATTAGTTTCGGGTTACTTAATATCGTTTCCTTTGTTTTTTTGTATTGTTTTTGTACACACATTGTTTTTAGATCGTTGATTTCGGTATCAGTCAAAACGTTTTTGTATAAACAAAACCCATCATGCTTCAAATTGTATCTATGACCATTTGATATTGTTTGATCTTTATACAAAATGAAATAATTTACGCAAAATATCAAAATCAATAAAAAAATCAAAAACCATATAATATAGTATTTTCGTTTCATTTAGTATATAAATTATTATATACTAAATATGCAGTCATGCATAATAATAGTGATCACAATTGCACGGTTATTGGTCACAGATTGTAAACAATCAAACTCAAAACCCATTTAAATTACGAATCGCCGTATCACATGCGATTTGCTCAGCCTTTTTCTTTATTTTATGAATTCCTTCACCCAAAAACACAAAGATCTTATTATGTTGTGACATATATTGATGGATTTCATAATGTGATTTGAATTTTTGTATTGGAATAGATTGTGATGGAATCACATCATGGATAGGTTGCCCCAAACACAAATAAACCCCCATATGATATCCACTGTCTTGGTTGTATTCTTCCACTTCCAAGTAATCCGGCGTGACTTTGAATTCTTTTTGTATTTTTACTTGTAAAATATTTTTGAAATTATCGTCATTTTTTATCAAATTAATCCAATCTACATGTTTTTCAAATACATTTTCTACAAAAATTTGTACCATCTGGAATCCAGGACCAGTAACAAAGACATTTTCAAACCATCCATCATCATCATGAACATTTATTTTATTGAAATCTAAAAACATTGCACCAATAAAAGATTCAAATAAACAACCCAATTTTTTCAAATTGACACGGATTTGTTTACCCTCAGCATGTTTCGATAAAATAAACCATTTATGTAATCCCATCTCGTATGCCATTTTACCAATCGATTCATTCTTCACAAGTGCGATCTTTTTCTCTGTCATAAAACCTTCGTTTTCTTTAGGAAACCGTCTATATAAATAATATTTAGTAATACATTCTAACACACCATCACCTACAAATTCTAAGCGTTCATTCGATTTAGTATATAAAGGGAGACAATCATTAGGTTTAGGAACAATAATAATATTATTAATTTCATTTTCGATATTAGGTCTTTTTATATATGAACGGTGAATAAATGCACGTCTATATAGTTCAAAATTATGTATCGGAACATTAATTCCATAATTGTTCAAAATTTGCTGTATTTCCTTATCGGTTATTTGTTTATTTAGGGGATTATAAGGATCGAAAATATATGTATCAATGCCTTGTGAATTTTTTTCAACGCGTATGTCTTCGTCTATATTCATGTTATTCTATAAATAAGATGAATACAATCTAATTTAATATCATAAAAAGTTTTTATATTATTTTAAAATATATTTTATTATGCAAAAAAAATATTTAGTATATATATATTGATAATATAATGCCTAATCCTTTTCGTTCATCTAGTAAAGCTCAAATGGGCAGCAGTGTATACACTACTCAAAATCAAGGTGGTGGATCTAAAAAAGCAGGATTTCCTTATCAAATCGGACGTGAAACCTGGACATCAATTGCTTTACGTTCCACAGACCCAGCACATGGTCACTGTTGTCAATTGACAAAATTACAAGTCAACCTTTTCCCTAATGCAAATCCAAGTCGTAACATTGGATCTACCTATACTCCTAACACATATTTCCACATCCCTGGAACAAGATAAACAAACTACGAAAATATATATATTTGAAACAATATAGTAACTTCATATAAATTACTATATTATTGTATTATTGTAACAAAATGAAAATTATTATTGATGAACGAGAACATTCACTTTATGAAAAATGTCAAATATTATCAAATCAGTACAAAAATATTGTTTTATCCAAGGAAGTTCTCCCATTAGGAGATATTTTGTTTAAAACCGATCATGATTTGGATATTTTATTAATAGAACGAAAGAGTTTTTCCGATTTATTATCATCCATCAAAGATGGGCGTTATGAAGAACAATCATATCGCCTTTTGAATTCGAGTGGATTATTACCACATTCTATTTTTTATTTATTGGAAGGAATGTTCTCTCAACTATATAATCCAAATGACAAAAAAATAATATTGTCTTCTATGACATCATTACAATTTTTCAAAGGATTCAGTATGATTCGTACATCATCAGTAAATGAAACCGCAGAATTTGTTTTATCAATGGCCGATAAAATCGAGCGTGAATTACAGAAAGGCAAACAACCATATTATTTGTCAGAGGCGTATCGGCAAACCAATACTATTGATAGTAACGAGAACTTAGAAAATACAATTGATTTATCGACCAATACTGTCAATACAACACTAACAAGTTCTCAATATTGTTCAGTAGTTAAAAAAGTAAAAAAAGATAATATTACGCCTGAAAATATAGGTGAAATAATATTATGTCAAATACCTGGTATTAGTTCTACTATTGCAATGGCTATTATGAAAAATTTCAATGGATTTCCGCAATTTATTGATGAATTGAAAAAAAACCCTCAATGCATTGAGAACATAACAACGGAATCCAATGGAAAACTGCGTAAAATATCGAAAAGTTGTTTAGACAATATTCGCCGATTTTTATTATAGACTATATATATAATGGATAATTTAGCCAAACAACCACAACCACAAAAAAAACCGCCATGTGATAAACATGCAACTTCAGCAGACAAATGGAGATACACTCTTTACACTACCATTCTTTTGTTGATTTTATTCAATCCTTGGACATACAAATTAGTGAATAAATTATTATCTAATTTTGTTGGATCTATCGCTAGTAAAGATGGATGTCCAACTTTACTAGGGTTTGGTATTCATGCAGCGATATTTACTGTTATTGTACGTTTATTGATGGATATGAACATTTAATTTTCCATTTTGAAGTGATTATCATTGAAATCGTCTACAGCGATACTATTCAAATATTCGATATCTTCAGGAACAAAGTAATCATTTATAAAAATATTTTGATTATTATCGATTGATGAACTTGTATCACTGGATTCTTCTGGTTCAAGTAATTCAGGAAGCCTAATATCATCGATATCTTCTGATTCAAGTAATTCTTGATCAGTAATGTCTTTATGTATAGATCTATCTAAATCATCATTCTTATATGATTTTTTTTGTATTTCAATTGAATCACTGGGTAAATCGCTACATTTTTGGAATCCGGTTTTAGTCGTACAATCCAAATGAATACAATGTTGTTCTGATAAAAACTTACAGAAACGTCTAATATATTCCATTCTTAGTAATATATAATATATATTATATGATTATATATTATTTTACATACTTATAAATTATAATTCATCCTTTGGTGGTGGTAATGGACCTTTTATAGATGGTTCAAATGCACCTTTTGGTTGAAATAAAACAGGTTTACTTATATAATTATCTACATATTTACCACTGTCAATCATCTGTTGTGTATATGTAATGCCAGCCCAATTTGAATCCATAGGATTATCACTTATTTTATTCATTTCAGTTGAATCATGAAGTTTATCGACTTCTGTATATAATCCTACATCTTGACCATAAGGATCAAATCCAAAATGCTGATTTTTATTATATGGCAGATTTTCTCTAGAAGCATCAATGTATTTATAGACACTAGCATCATTGTTAGTGTTTTGAATTTGTTGTATACTTTGATTATTAATATTTGACATAGATGGTAGCCCACCCTGTAAATCGAAAGGGCTAGGTCTCATGCGGTATACATCTTTACCCTGTGCATCATTCTCTTGCTGTAAATATAATACAGGACAGTTTATACCTTTTTCGCGTTGTATTTCTAAATAGTGTATATATTCATCTAAATTAAAAAAAGGAATTGGATTTTTTCCTTCTACGATAGGTTGTTTAGTATTGTATAAAACTAGAACTTTTCCTTTTTGTACTAATAAGTCTGGACAACTATTGCCACTGCTATCGGTTACATGGTTTTCCATGTTTTCTATACCAATTATATTGTGTAAATTAGTAGTTGTATACATTCCAGCTAAAAATACTATCAGTAAGAATAATATAAATAACATTTTAATTTTTCCCATTTTTATATTATATACTTCGAATATATATTTTGGATATATTATTTAGTAAAGTATTATTTTATATTTATAGTATATATATGATTACAGCAGGTAAAGCAAAAAATAATAAAGCACATAAAACATATAAAAAAGGACACAAAAAAGAAGACAAAAAAGAAGACAAAAAACTACATAATATAATCAATGATAAAGTACAAGATAATACTGTAAAACCAGTGACAGTAGGATTAGTTCATGCTAATTGGTGTGGTCATTGCCAACATTTAATGCCAGAATGGGACAAAATGGAAAATAATATAAAAAATGATCCAAAACTTAATACAAAATGTGACATAGTCAAAATTGAGAGTGAGAATTATAACAAAGAAATACCAAAATATGAGAACATGATAAATCAATCAATACCAGTGGAAGGTTATCCTACTATATTTTTAATCAAAAACCGACATATAGAAAAATATGGCGGTGATCGCACTGCTGAAGCAATTAGCGGATGGATTGCAGGTGCTGTAAATGGGCATGTAGGTGGTAAATCCAATATGAAAACTAAGAAAACCGGTAGAAAATCATCAAAAAAATGTAAATCATGTAAATCTTTCAATTTGTTCAAATTATGGTAAAAAAAATTGAATATTTTATTATAATATTGATTATAATAAAAATATTATGGCGTTTTATAATGACATATCGTTTCAATCTATACTTAGTCTTATCGTAATAGTTGGATTAGGAATTACAATTTTATGGTATATATATAAAATAATATTTGCCTTATTTTGTTTCGATATAATAAAAATTTATAATGATAATGGTAGTGATGATACTAGTATTATCGAATCAACAGTACAAGAAACTATAGTTGTATCTGTACGTCCACAAACTACAAATGATGTGCATGATATGCATGATATGAATGATATGGATATTCATGACATTCCTATAGCTAAACAAGTATAAACAAAGATGGACAATATATTTTTTATTGTAAAAAATTGAATGATATAAATTAAAAAAATATAAAATAAATAAAACAATATAACCATGGCGAGTAAAGTTGTAAAAAAACCATCCATTAAAAAATCATTTCGTTTATTCGATTTTCATGTATTGGATGAAACTATCAAAGAAGACATAGATGGCGATGGCGATATCGATGAAGAACAACAAAATACGAATAGCCAACAATTTATTATACAAATGTTTGGTATTAACGAAAAAGGAGAAACCTGTTGTTTATTCATACAAGACTTTCAACCATTCTTTTATATCAAGGTAGGTAATAATTGGGATAATTATACAATGGAGTGTCTTTTAAGTGACATGAAGAAAAAAATAAATAAATTTCATCATGATTCTATCGTTTC
>Ga0114975_10001559_pt1 | contig 16245 bp, 14 predicted proteins | sample S_130626_EF_Meta_FD_87031 | JGI IMG/M metagenome (GOLD analysis project Ga0114975, IMG submission 87031) | Freshwater microbial communities from Lake Simoncouche, Canada to study carbon cycling - S_130626_EF_MetaG | ecosystem: Environmental > Aquatic > Freshwater > Lake | place: Lake...
GATGCGCCGCTCGTATCGCAGCGATAAGTATCTGGGAATCCTGGACCGAGTGCGCGAAAAAATGCCGAACGCCGCAATCACAACCGACATTATTGTTGGGTTCCCGGGCGAGACCGAAGAGGACTTCCAGGAGACTCTCCGTGTCGTCGAATCGGCCCGCTTCGTTACTGCTTTCACGTTCCAGTATTCAATTCGACCCGGAACACCCGCCGCCGAAATGCCGAACCAGGTCCCCAAGGACATTGTTCAGGAACGCTATGTGCGTTTGACCGAACTCCAGAACCGGATCTCGCTCGAAGAGAACGTGAAACAGATTGGTCGAGAGGTTAACGTGCTCGTTTCTGTTGGCGAAGGCCGGAAGAACGAAGCAACACAGCGCTTGTCGGGTCGTGCGGAAGACAACCGGCTCGTGCACTTCGACGTGCCCGCTGGCTCGGCCGTGCCGCGACCCGGAGACGTCGTGATGGTGACGCTCACGGCGGCGGCTCCGTTCCACCTGCTCGCTGACTCATCCGATGGTGCCCCGCTAAAGATTCGTCGCACCCGCGCCGGGGATGCCTGGGACCGCGCCGAAGAGGAATCGTGTGCGGCACCCGGTGCCGAGGGCCACGTTGGTGACGGCACCGTTCCTCTCGGACTTCCGGGAATTCGCACGAGTCTGCTGAGTTAGTAGTGATCGTCGCCATCGTCGGCGCGACGGGTACCGGCAAGTCCGACCTAGCCCTCGACATCGCCGAACTTCTCATCGCCCGCGGGCAACCGACCGAAATCGTCAACGCCGACGCGAGTCAGTTGTATCGAGGGATGGACATCGGCACAGCCAAGGTTCCGGTTGCCGAACGGCGCGGAATTCCACATCACCTATTCGATGTGCTCGATGTGACCGAAGACGCCTCCGTCGCGCGATACCAGACCGAAGCGCGCGCCGTCATCGACGACATCGAATCGCGCGGAGCAACGGCCATCCTGGTCGGGGGATCCGGTCTGTACGTGTGGTCCGTTCTATTCGATTTCGACTTCCCCGGCACCGACCCCGCGATTCGGGAACGACTCGAACAGCGGCTCGAGACCGAGGGCACTGGCGTGCTCGCGGCGGAACTGCGCGAGAAAGACCCCGAGGCGTTTGAGGGAATCGACGTGCGTAACGGTCGCCGGCTCATCCGCGCGCTCGAGGTCATCGAGATGACGGGCAAACCGTTCGGGGCTGGGCTTGGCGCCGAAAACCGCCCGTGGCGAGAACACGTCATGATTGGCCTGCAGGTGCCGCGCGACGAGCTGACGGAACGACTGGATGCTCGCGCCCGCGCAATGTTCGACAACGGGCTCGTCGACGAGGTCCGGGGACTTATCCCAATCGGCCTCGAGGACGGCGTGACCGCGAGCCGTTCGATCGGATATTCCCAAGCACTCGACGTCATCAACGGGACTGCCACCGTCGACGAAGCAATCGACGAGACCGCCACTCTCACCCGTCGGTTCGCGCGGCGCCAGGTGTCGTGGTTCTCTCGCAACCCAGCAATCCACTGGTTTGATGCGCCAGCCGACCCCGCTGAGGTCCTCGTCGCCCTGAATTAGCGGGAATAAGGTCGGTGCTTGGGGACATTTTGAAATCGAGATGACAGACAAAAGAGACCTTTCCACATTTTTCATGGATTATCACCGACGAAACATCCACATGGTTTACGAATGGGTCCCGGGCAGCCGTGGCGATGCGGCAATCTGTGTTTGTGGCGTTGTCGGCAGGTCGGGTGAGTCCGAAAAAGACTTTCTCGAATCGGACGTCCACCGGGATGCCGCCCAGCCTCGGAAGCCTCGCGCGTACGTGATTCAATTTCGCGGCGACAAGACCCAACGAAAACTCCGAATTCGCTGCCACGCGTGCAAAGAGACGCTCGACTTTGGCGGTTGGGGCGGCACTGCACGGTACAACCCCCAATTTGACCGCGACCGGGTCACACAGCACCTTGAGAAATGTCAGGCGGAATCGGACGCCGAATAGTCTTGATGCATGACGCGGGCACTGAAGTTCACGAAGGGCCACGAGACGGGCAACGACTTCGTTCTGATCGGTGACCCCGTGGGTGAACTTGACCTGTCGCCCAAGGATTTTGCGTTCCTCGCCGATCGCCGCGTTGGTGTCGGTGGTGACGGTGTGATTCGGGCGGTGAAGTCCGCACACATGCCCGAATGGTCGCACCTGCTGGAAGCAGACCCCGACGCCGAGTGGTTCATGGATTCCCGAAACAGCGATGGCACCTACGCTGACATGAGCGCAAACGGGCTCCGGGTGTACCTCGCATACCTGCTCGCCGAAGGTCTGGTGTCGCTGAAACAAGGCGACCGAATCGCGATCGGAACACGCGCGGGAGTCAAGGATGTGCAACTAGGAGCGAATGGAATGTTCCGAGTCGACCTCGGGCGCTGGTCGATGGGCGACGGAACGGCGGCGCCAGCAGACACCGACGTCAGCGCACGCGGGCTAGACGTGTCGCGCCCTGCTCTCGGCATTTCTGTCGACAACCCGCACGCGGTTGTCGCGCTCGCGAACACCGACGAACTCGCCGCACTCGACCTGACCGTCGACCCTGTTCTCGAACCGAGATTCAAACCGGGGGTAACTGTTGAATTTGTCGTTCCCGCCGAGCCGCTCGTCGACGACGGAATCGGACGCATCTCGATGCGGGTGCACGAGCGCGGAGTCGGTGAAACCCTGTCCTCCGGAACGGGTGCTGTCGCGGCGGCTCTGGCGACTCGCCACTGGGCTGGTCCCATCGCACCACACAACTGGCGGGTCGAGATGGCCGGCGGAATACTCGGCATACAGATGTTCCCCACCGAGGAGGGCGAGCATGTCTCGCTCAGCGGGCCCGCCGAACTGGTGTACAGCGGAATCATCGCGGTTTGATTACGCGGCGACGAGCTCGATAACCCAGAAGCCCTTTGAGGTTTCGGCTTTTGAGACGGTCGCCGCCGGCCAGGTTTCGCGCAGCCACTTCATCAATGAATCCGCCCCTAGGTGTTTGGCAACAACGAGCCACGCCGAACCGCCAGGCCTCAGCCGAGGAATCCAGGTCTCGAGAATCGCGTGAAGTTCGGCCTTGCCGACGCGAATCGGTGGGTTTGACCAAATCGCGTCGAATTCGACGCCGGCGGGAACCGCATCGGGTGTCGCCACGTGCACTTTGGTCAAACCGTGGCGCTCGGCGTTCCGCCGGGTCAACTCAAGCGCGCGAACATTCACATCTATCGCCCACACTTCGGCCCCGGGGTTCTGCATCGCCGCCTCCAGCGCGATCGGACCCCACCCGCACCCGACATCCAGAATCGTGCCCTCGGCTGGTTCGACGGTGTCCAACAGGACTTGTGTGCCCAGGTCGACGTGCTCGGGGCTGAATGTGCCACCCGCCGTTTCGACGATGACATCAAGACCAGCCAACCGAACGGTAATCTCGCGTGACGACCACTCGCCGTCGCCCGGGTCGAAGTAGTGGTTCATCTACTTGGTGCCGAGAACACCGGAGACGTCGACACCGATCGTCGTGCACGTTGCGACGAGCGTGGTGACGGCGGCCAACGACTCCTGGATGCGCTCATTTGTGGCACCGGCGAGGTCGTAGTAGACGGCCGAATCTTTGGCGATTCCCGTTTCGAGAGCCGCTTTGAGGTCTTTGCTCGTCGCAACCTTTTTCGCTTCGTCGTATGCGGCGAGCAGCTCGTTGCGTTTGGTGTTGAACTCCGCGACGACGTCATTGGTCATCTTTGCAGGGTCCTTGGCAAGCTCGACGATAATCGCAACCGTCTGAACCATCGCCTGTTCCGCCTTCGACCAGATTTCACATGCCTTTTGGTCGCCGGGGTCGGCCGCAACACCCGCACACCCCGTGAGGGCGACGACGGAGGCGATTGACAGGGCGGTGAGAATCGAACGCATGTGACCAGAATACCCGCGTCGCGCGGGTGGTCCGGCGGGTACGCTTGATGTATGACAGCAACTCGTTCCCGCCGCGTCCTCGTCACCGGCGCATCCAGCGGAATCGGTGCCGCGACAGCACGACTGCTGGCTCAGCGCGGATTCCACGTCATCGCCGTCGCCCGTCGGCTCGACCGTTTGGAAGCGCTCGCAAAGGAAACCGGCATCACCGTGCGCCAACTTGACGTCACTGACCACGACGCGATTCGCGCCCTCGCCGCCGAACTTAAGGCCGACGGAATCGACGCGATTCTCAACATCGCGGGAGGCGCCACCGACGCATCGCCCGTCGAAAGTGCTGACCCCGATTCGTGGCGGCGCATGTTCGAGGTCAACGTTCTCGGCGTTCAGCAAATGATCGCTCACTTCATCCCGTTGCTGCGCGATGCCGCCCGCGCACACGGTTCGGCCGACATTCTCACGGTCACCTCGACGGCCGGATCGACTGCGTATGAAACCGGTGGCGGGTACAACGTCGCAAAGTTCGGTGCACAGGCTCTGATGGATGTCCTGCGTCTGGAACTTTCCGGTGAGCCGATTCGCGTGATCGATATCGCGCCCGGGCAGGTCAAGACAGAAGAGTTCGCGCTGGGTCGATTCGGGGGAGACCAGTCTCGGGTCGACGCGCTCTATAAAGATGTGCAAAACCCGCTCAGCGCCGAGGACGTTGCCGAGGTCATCGTGCACGCACTCGAAGTCCCGTCGCACGTGAACTTTGACCGAATCGTCGTGCGACCCGTTGCCCAGGCCGCCCAGCACAAGTTGCACCGCGGGCCCCTGGCCCCGCGCTAACCACGGCGGTTCAAGGCCTTCACGTCCGGAAAACACTCGTCGTGTAGGCTCGCCCTATGTCTAAAGAGAGCCTCGAGACGTACGCACTCGCGCATGGGTTGAAGCCGATGGGTGTTCGAGCACCTCTCTTCAAGTATCTTCGAGAAGCCTGGATGAGGCGTGACTTTGCATGGACATTTGCGATGCTCAATCAGGAGGCTGAAAACTCGCGAACGCGACTCGGAGCCTGGTGGGGAATCCTGGTTCCCCTCTTGCAGTCGCTCATTTACGGGCTCATCTTCGGCGTCATCCTTGGTTCAACCCGTGCACCCAACTTCATCCCGTTCCTTGTCGTTGGTGTGTTCCTGTTCAATTTCATCTCGGGCTCATTGCAGACGGGTGCGTCTTCAATCACTGGAAACGCTGGGCTACTGAAATCGATTTCGTTCCCGAGAATCACCTTGCCGCTTTCCGCTGCAATGCGGCAGCTTTTGGGCCTCTTACCAACATTGTTGATTATGTTTGCTGTCGTCGTGATCTTCGACCGTTCCATCAAATGGGAAATCTTTTACTTGCCCGCGATAATTGCGCTCATGTTTGGGTTCGGCTTTGGTGTCGCGCTCGTCGCAGCGCGGCTCACGGTTGAAGTTCGCGACCTGACAAAGGTGCTTCCGTTCCTCACCAGGATTTTGTTCTATGTGTCCGGAGTGTTTTACACGCCAGCCCACCTTGGGCTGAACGACTCGATTTTCGGTTTCCTCGTGTCGATTAACCCAGTGTTCTCATTCCTCTCGCTGGCGCGGGGTGCTCTCGTGACGGGGTACTCGGTCAACGCGAGCGACTGGCTGAATGCTTCCATCTGGACAGTCGTGGTCGTCGTTGTCGGAATCGTCTATTTCTGGCAAGCAGAGGAACGATATGGCGACGACTAAAAGAATTGTTGAAGAACGCAATCCCGTCGTTGTTGTCGATGGGGTTGACGTCATTTACCGCGTTTACACCACCGGAAAGCTCGCTCGGAGGCGACAGACCCGCGACGGCGTCCTTCAAAAAAATTCCAAAATTCGCACGGTTCATGCCGTAAAGAACGTTTCCTTCACCATCTATGAGGGCGAAACGGTCGGAATAATTGGTTCGAACGGCTCGGGCAAGTCGACACTGATGCGGGCCATGTCGGGGCTGATGCGCGTGCAAGATGGAAAGGTATTCGCGACCTCCCGGCCGACACTCCTTTCTGTCGGAGCAGCTCTCATGCCCAATCTTTCGGGGGAACGCAACATCGTTCTGGGCGGTATGGCGCTGGGGTCGACGAAAGCCGAGATGCTTGCCGCGGTTGATGCCGTCAGTGACTTCTCAGGTTTGAAAGAGTTCATTGACCTGCCGATGCGCACCTATTCTGCGGGAATGTCCGCCCGACTTCGATTTGCGATTGCGGCCTACAAGGACCACGAGATTCTAGTAATCGACGAAGCGCTCGCTGTCGGCGACGAACAATTTCGGATTCGGTCGGAGGCGCGTGTCCGTGAGATGCGGGAAAAAGCAGGAACTGTTTTTCTCGTGAGTCACTCAATGCAATCAATTCTCGATACCTGCAATCGTGTGATCTGGCTTGAAATGGGCGAATTACGCATGGACGGAGACCCGAAAAAGGTAACCGACGCTTACACCGCGTACATGCAATCAATCTCCGATCCCGAGGCCACAGAATTACCATGAGCCTGAAATCGTATGCGATTGTCCTCGCCGGGGGTCGTGGTACTCGCATGAAGCTCAATACACCGAAGCAGTACCTCAAGTTGGCGGGTCGGGCGGTCATCGAACACACGCTTGATTCCTTGGACCAATCAGGACTGTTTGCGGGAATCGTCCTCGTTGCGGATGAGTCCAACATGGATAGTCTTCGCGAAGCACTCTCGCACAAGATCTTTGCGTCGATGCTCACGGTTGTGGCGGGCGGCGACACCCGGAATGAGTCGGCTTTCAACGGGATCAGCGCGATTGATCAAGCAGAAGCGAATGTGCTCATTCACGATGCGGTGCGCCCGTTCGTTGATACCGCGACGCTGACACGTGTAGTTGAGGCACTGGAAACGGAACTCGCGGTCGATACCGCAATCCCAACCGCCGACACCATCATTCGAGTCACGGATGACATGTACATCGATGAAATTCCGCGCCGTGACATCCTTTACCGCGGCCAGACGCCACAGGGATTCCGTTTGTCGGCCATCAAGGCCGCATACGAGAAGGCCATCGCGGCTGGTGCTACGAACTACACAGACGACTGCTCGGTGTTCCTCGCCTTTCACCCGGGTGGGAGGGTCAAGGTTGTTCTCGGCGATCCAACAAACATGAAGCTCACCGACCAAACCGACCTCGCAATCGCTGACAAAATTTTTCAGTTGCGCAAGTCATCAAACCCACTCGCATCGGATGATGAAATTCGTGTCGAGTTGGCGGGGAAAACAGTTGTCGTGTTTGGGTCATCCTCCGGAATAGGACACTCCATCGCGCGCATGGCTCGCGACTTCGGGGCAACCGTTCACGGCTTCTCGCGCTCTGAGACGGGAACTCACGTCGAAGATCTTGATTCAATTCGAGCCGCACTGGATTCGGTCGTCGCGGCTGACGGAAAGGTTGACATCGTCATAAACACGGCCGGAGTTCTCAACGTTGCACCCTTTACGGAATTGTCGGACGAGGATGTCTCGGCGTTACTCGACGTCAACCTCATCGGACACATCAACGTTCTGCGCGCGTCACTCGCCCATGTTCGAAAGTCACACGGCTCGATTCTTGGGTTTGGTTCGTCCTCCTACACGCGAGGACGAGCAAACTATGCGCTCTACTCAGCCTCAAAAGCAGCTCTCGTTAACATGACCCAGGCGATTGCCGATGAAGAACCAGATGTTCGGATCAATATCGTCAACCCTGAGAGGACGAAGACGCCGATGCGCATTAATGCGTTCGGTGATGAAACCGGGGTCACGATGTTGACGGCGGATGAGGTGGCGATTGCGACTATACGGTCATTGCTGTCACGCGAGACGGGTTCCGTCTTCGATGTGAAGATCACCGCCGACGAAGCATCGGTGGGAATTACGAGTTAGCGATGAGCCGCGCCAGTCGCGATGTCGCTGACTGGTTGGAGTTAACGTCAACGTAACGGGCGGCGAAATGAGAGGCAGCGGAGCGTCTCGTCTTGTCGTGCAGCGCGATGAACAACTCCGCGACTTTCCCCACAATGAGTGGGCGAAGTTCGGCCTCGGACGGATAGGACTCAGCGAACAGCGAGTCCTCCGTTTCCCGCGGGGCCCAGAGGAATCCCGGAATTCCGAGAAGGCCCGCCTCATAAATCATGGAGGACTTGTCGGTGACGAATGCGTCGGCGGCGATCAAAAGGTCAGAGGTCGAATACACCGACATGTTTGGGTGTGTGACCGGGTGGTAAGACGGCACGACCGTCCAACCGTGGCGCGCACCCTCGTTCGCTATCCGGTGCACGGTGTCGTTGTCGACAAGTTCGCTGTAAATGGTTGGGGCGACCAACAGAATCTGGGAGTTGACAGTGTGGCCAGGGACGATGGCTGCCCGAACCGCTTCGCGCGTTGCCTGCCGACGTTCGGGGTCCAACAAGTGATCCACGCGAGGAAGCGGCGACACTATCAACCGTTCGGTGTCAACGTTGAACGCGCTGGCGAAGTTGCGTGCCGAGCGCTCTGAGCTTGCGATAACAGTTGTGTTCCCTGCGTGCATGTTGAGAACCGTTGCCATCTGACGCCGGCGCTGTGTGCCCGCAGGAATGGCGTCCCAGCCGAAACGCTTGAATGAACCGATTGCATGCCACATCTGGGTGACATGCGTACCTGCAGCGAGCGTCAGATTGGACGTCAGAAACGAGTACGAGTCGAGCACGATGTTCCTCGAGTGTGCGATGTGCCACACCTGGCGAAGCAGATGTGCGGTGTAGAAAAAATCTGCGTTCGATTTGATCGTGCGGGCAAGAACGACAATTTGAATGGCTGGGTCGATCACCCTGAGTTCCCCAGTTAACGCAACGATGTCACTGGTCGCGCGATTTGCTTGGCGAGAGAGGAAGACGATTCTGTCGCGCGCGGGAATCAGCCGCAGAACGCGGTACAACACTTGCAACAAACCGAGGGCGAACTTGACACCACCGAGGAGAATCGGGCTGACTTCTCGGTTTGAGTCTTGACTCATCGCCCTATGCCCGCTGCCGGCAAGACAATGTCGTGGACGACTCGCTCGGTGGCGTGACCGTCACACGCGGCGAGATGACGCTCATAAGAGGCATCGAACACGGCTCGGTTGATTGTCGGTCGAGTGATTGCGACAATGAGCGACTTCTCGTCGCTCGCCGTGGGTCCCCACACATATGACGCAGCCTCGAAAAAAAACCCCCGACTTGCTTCATATCTCATGGTGTCATCGAACAGGTAGACGACGGGTTTCCCCAACATCGCGGCATCGAAAATCACGGAGGAGAAGTCGGTCACGACGACATCACTGGCTGCCATGATTTCGTCGATGTCGTCACGCTCGGTGACGTCAATGACCCTTGCGTGCGGGGAATAGGTGGGCGCGATGCCCCGCGTGAACGGGTGGTTTTTGACGAGTATGAAGTCACCGGGGAGGCCGTCCGCGACGACGGACCAGTCAATGTGGTCAGCCCCGACGGTCGCAGTGGGCTGACCGTGTCCGTGAAAGGTGGTTGCAACCAGCGTGACGCGTGCGTCGGAGGGAATTCCGAGTTCGAGTCGGACACTCGCTCGTGAATCGCTAACCCAAAAGGCATCGAACAATCGATCGGTCTTCGGAATCCCCGTGGCCTTGACGTTTTCCACGGGCATAGCGAATGCCGTCGCGTAAGGCTCTCGAACACCCTCGGCAGAAACAATCGCTGTCGTATACCCGCGATGAACGGTCGAACCTTTCCGCGGTCCACCGGGCAAGCCAGCCCGGGCAAACCCGACCTTTTTAAAAGCCCCCGAGGCGTGCCACAGCTGGATGAACGCGGTTTCCGGGTGTAACCGAACCATGTTCAATTCGGGCACGTAGTCATCAATCACAATTGCACTGCTTGTTCGCGCGCGATACGCAAGTCGAACGGTTTTCCCCAGTCCGCGCGCAGCCCAAAGGCTCTTGCGGGCACTGATGTACACGTCGAGATCGTTTGCGTCAATTTTCGCAATCTCCTCAAGCACGCACGCGAGATTTCCGCGGGGGGCCGGAGCCGCGTCGGTGGCGAACAGAATTCGACCACGCCGTGGGCCCGCGAACGGACTGATTGCTCGGTAGGCGACAATGAAAAGCCCAAGGGAAAGCGCCATCGAGAACATGCGCAAGCTCGACGACAACCCTGAGGGGATGATCGAACTGCGGCGCGCCATGTCCCAATCGTAATTCGTCCCAGTCCTGCCAACGCGCGGGGCGCTCTGGGGCGTGGCTAGTTCAACGGCACCGCCGCTCCCTTGTAAGTTTGTTGGAAGGGGACTACACCGCCTTGAAGAGTCGCCTCGGGGAGGTTTGAATGCTGATTCTGATGCATCGAATCCTCGCTATCCCGTGGTTGGCGCCGCTTCGTCGATTCGCGTATGGGGTCGCTCTGGATCGGGACAAACTTTTCTCATTCGGGATACCCCAGCGTCAGATTCTTCGCGCCATTGGCAAAAGCGGGTTTCGCGGCATTCGAGCAGACACGTTGGTTTCGAATCTTGACCGCGTTGCACTTTTGGCAGGAGCGAGACGGGCCGGGACCCGCAAAGCGGCAGCATTTGTTTTCAGACTTCTCGCCCGTCGGCACAATTATGTCTCCGCGATTCAGATTGCAAACGATTTCCCGTTTGAGAGTTATTCCATTTCGACCCAAATCGCGATCATCTTTGCCGGTTACAACGGTGTTGATGGGCTAATGTCCGACCGCCGCTTGATTGAGTTGTTGGCGCGACCGGATTCAGCACTGCGCCGAATAAGCAAAAACAAAATACGGACGCTCATCACGTCAATACGCGTTTCCGGGCTTGACCATGATGCAAAACTCGCTGCAGCTCAGCGCGTGAATGCATTGCGCAAGCGCGGATCCGGAAAGGGGACAACTGAAGCGAGGGTTGCTGATGCGGCAATTCGACTCGGCGCTGGCGAAGCAGTTGCACTTCCTAATTCTTTGATTTTCGCTGTTAACGGCGGTGAGCCGACTAATGCGGATTTTGTCTATTTGCGAACCCATTGGACCACCGCGCGTGAGCGTTTTGACCGTGCCGCGATTGTGTCATTCCTTCAACGCGCTCTTGTTTCACATCGCGTAACGGTAGAACAGGTTCCATTTATTTGTCGTGAGCTGCGGGATGAGGAGATACTCAGCGCAATCACGGAGGACCGACTCTTCATGCGTTTGGCTGACTTCCCTCAGGTATTCAATTTCCGGACGGGAACTCCGCGGGGCGATCTCGCTGAGCGAATCGTCACTCGCGCTCTCGATTATTGGTTCACTAGTAAGAGCCGCCATTCTCAGTCCCTGTTCACGCGCGCTTCACTAGAAATGCAGAGTGAAATAGTCGGTGTGGTTTGCAAGGCGGACCGTCTTCGCTCAGTTGCCGATCATTTTCAACATCGCCGCTACTCGGACACCCTGCTCGATATCACTTACGCGCGGGCTTATCTCGACCTCCTGGAAGATGAACACGCGTCGAGCATGGATGGCTTCCAATCAATTTTGCGCGAAGACCCGGGCGATCCACGTTCGTGGACGGGATTGCAGTGGGTCAGCGTTCGGGCTACGGGCGCGCTTGACGGTGTGGAGGCTTTGCGACGCGAGGTCGGCCGTGGGGTTCATCAGGCTGGCCGGCCAGGACTTGACGAAAGCCACGCCGACGGAACCATCCTCACCGCTCGGCAGTGGGCCGGTGATCACAAGCGCGTCCCTCTAGCGACACTGAGCCGTGTGTGGCTCGAAGTCCAGGAATTCTTTGGCGACCGGTGGTTCGACTTTTCACGCTATCCGTTGCCTGACAAATCCAGAGAACTGTTGGCGTTTGCGCGATATGGAGTCGGTGATGAGGTCCGTGAGGCTTACCACTTCACGGAGCTCGTCGCGCAATTCAAGCACGTCACGATTGTGTGCGATCCGCGACTTTTCGAAATATTCAAGGTGTCGTTCCCCACCATCACCTTTGTCCCGTTTGCGCGTAATGACAAACCCGGATTCCTTGATGACAAACGTGAAAACCCTATAAAGGCTGTGCCAACCATCCTCGCAAACTACCTGCCGGACTCGGTGCGGGAATTAGTGCTTGACCCGACCACCGTTTTGACAATGACGCAGAACTTTGTAGGCCGTCGACTTACCTCGCACGAGTATGACCTTCGTGCTGGCGGGTATCTCAAGAGTGTTAAGAAGTCGAACCCGCGGCGTGTGAAGGGGAGGAAGCGCGTCGGAATCTTGTGGCGCAGTCATCTCACGCGCGGTTACCGCGGTTTGATGTATTTGTCTTTCGACGACGTTAAGCCGCTTTTTGACAACCCCGACGTCGAGTTTGTGTCGCTCCAACACCTCGCCACCGAGGAGGAGCGCGCCTATCTGGATGCGCACAACATCGAACAACCTGGGGTTGATCTGTACAACGATTTCGAAGGAATTGCTGAACTCGTCTCCACCTTGGATCTGGTTGTTGGACTTTCAACTTTCCCCATTGAATTCGCTGCGTCTCTCGGCTGCCCAATTTGGTTGCTTGGGCATTCACCGGAGAACTTCTATTTGCGAACGCTCGGCGGCACTCGGCGTCGAGATATCCTCACCGCAAATTCCACCGTCATCGCACCGGACGTGCCCCGTTTTTCCCAATCACGCCAGCAGTGCATCGACGACACGCTCGCGGTTGTGAGCCGTGAGCTGGCGGCGTTCGCCAAGAGTTAATGGGCGGAGAGGGCGCCGATGATTCGGGACGCTCCGAGCCCATCGAACAGTGTGGTCATGCGCTGAACCCGCGCGAGGCGGAGTTGGTCATCCGCCAGGATTTCACGAACGCCCTGTTGCACTGCGCGAGAAAGCGCCGAACCCGTCAGTTCCGTTGCATCGACCACGGGGCCGAGGTCGTGTTTGCGAATCTGTCCGATCGACACCATTTGGTTGTCGACGACTCCGATAAACAGCGTGGGTTTTCCTATTGTGGCGACATCCCATGCGCTCGTGCCCGCAGCACAAACGATGACGTCGGATTCGCCCATCAAGCGGGGTAGTTCCGTCCCCGGGTTGTGGAACGTCAACCGTCCTGCATCGATGAGGTCCGACAGCTCGATCTTGGCCGCGCCACTCCCAACCGCAGAAACCAGAGCCCCGGGAACTTCGGTCGTGATGGCTCGTGCGACGGCTGCCGTCAACCCCAGCGGATCCGATCCGCCGACGAAGACGAGAACCCGAGGGTGCTCGGTGTCGAATGTCGCGCCATCCTCGTCCCGTTGCGCGCGAATCGCCGGGCGAATGATCGCGTATTCCGAACCAACCAGCCACTGAGCGCCGTGCGGCCCACGTGCCTTCCCGCCGAGGTTTGGGTCGATGTACATCGCGGCCGCGGCGTCGCGGTCGTTGAAATCGACGATGACCGCGGTTCGGACGTGTGCGGCGACCGCATCGATGGCGTCGTCGGAATACCCGTAGGAATCAACAAGTATGCGCTCGGGATCAAACCCAGCAAATTGGTCGTGAGTCAGTTCGCCAAGCGGCATGCGGGCCACGGGCAACCTGGTGTCATTGAGGAACTCCTCTAGCCAATCCACCCCGGTGTCATTGACAAACACCATCGGGTCGTGACCGCGCTCGCGCGCGGCTTCAGCAAGTGTTAGGCAGCGCATGACGTGCCCGGTTCCCATGGTGGGGCTTCCGTCCGCTCGAAAGGCGATGCGCATCAGGCAGGCTCGAGATGGTTTTTGTCGGGGTGGGCGGCCAGTAACTCGAGGATGTCGGCGGTTGTGAACAGCGAGCCGGGCAACTGTTCGTACACCCACTTTGCGAACTCGAAGTCGGCGGGATCATCAACAGTCCACCGCAAGTTGCTGTGGTCGGTTTCCCCCGCGTAATTCTCAAGGTGGAAGCGCTCCGGACGGCTGTAAATGCCAACGGTCACGTGTTCCTTCTCGTAATCGCTCATGCCGTCGGCGTATAACGCGCGCAAAACTGCCGGGTCGAACGCTTCGCAGTCGAGGCCGCGAGGGAACGTGCGGTCGATGACGTTCGACGTGTAGTCGGCGCCGGTCTCGATGTGGCGGTCGACTACCGCGTCAATCACTGAGGGGTCGATGAGGGGGCAGTCTGCCGTCAGTCGCACCACCACGTCAGCCGGGTGCTCGTCCATCGCCCCGATAAAGCGGGCGGCGACATCGTTCAGAGGCCCGCGGAAGACGGCAACTCCGTGTGCCGCAAGATATTCGGCCAGCTCGTCATCGGACGATTCCAGCGATGTTGCCACGACAACCTGTGCCAGGTTGCGCATCTGACGAATTCGAGCGATCTGGTGCATGACCATCGGTTCGCCCTTGATTTCGCGGAACACTTTCCCGGGCAACCGAGTCGACGACATTCGAGCCTGTAAGATTACGAGTGCTGAATGTTGTTTCACTGTTGCCTTCTGTCAGAGATTGTGTCGGTGTGGAACACGCGTCAAATGGAGGAATGTTGGCTGACTCAATCTTAAGGCACTCGTCGATTCTCATCACCGGTGGTACCGGCTCGTTCGGGAAGGCGTTCATCGACTATGCGCTGAAGAACCTCGACCCCGAGCGGCTCATCATTTTTTCGCGTGACGAGCTCAAGCAGTACGAACTGCGCAAGTTGTTCAACGACGACCCTCGACTTCGCTACTTCCTGGGAGACATCCGCGATCAGCGCCGTCTGGCCCGTGCGTTCCACGGCGTCGATTACGTTGTCCACGCTGCCGCCCTCAAGCAGGTTGACACAGCGGAATACAACCCGTTCGAGTTCATTCAGACCAACATTCTTGGATCCCAGAACGTTATTGATGCATCAATCGATTCCGGCGTAAAGCGCGTTGTCGCGCTGTCCACCGATAAGGCGTCAAGCCCGCTCAACCTCTACGGTGCGACCAAGCTCGCCGCCGACAAGCTTTTCCAGTCGGCGAACCACGCTGCCGCCGGATACGTCACTCGATTCTCCGTGGTGCGTTACGGAAACGTGATGGGCAGCCGCGGATCGATTGTGCCTGTATTCCGTGAGCTTGCCGCCAAGGGCGAATCGTTGCCGATCACGGACTCGCGCATGACCCGTTTCTGGATCACGCTGCCCGACGCGGTTCAGTTTGTCGCCGACTCGTTCGACCGCATGACCGGTGGCGAACTGTTTGTGCCCAAGATCCCGTCGATGCGCATCCCGGACCTCGTTGAGGCGTGTGCACCCGGGTCAGAGACTCACGAAATCGGCATTCGTCCCGGCGAGAAGTTGCACGAAGAGATGATTTCCGAAGATGACTCGCGTCGCACGCTCGACCAGGGCGACCGCTATGTCGTGCTTCCGACGATTGCCGCCTGGGGCGGAGCCCAGCCCACGGGCACTCCCGTCGAGGATGGCTTCAGTTACCGCTCGAACACGAACACCGAATGGCTGTCGGTCGAGGACATGCGAGACCTCCTGGAGCGCAACTAAGTGGCAATCCCGTACGGTCGCCAGTCGATCAACGACAGTGACATCGAAGCGGTAGCCGAGGTTCTTCGCGGTGATTGGTTGACCACGGGGCCGTACGTCGACAAGTTCGAAACTGCAATTGCACATCTGGCCGATGCGGCTGGTGCCGCGGTGGTGTCCAATGGCACCGCAGCGCTGCACGTCGGCTATCGCACTCTGGGTATCAAGCCCGGGGACGAAATCATCACAACTCCCATGACGTTCGTCGCCACCTCGGCGATGGCGATGCACGAGGGCGCAACGATGGTGTTCGCGGATGTCCACGAAGACACCGGGAACATCGACCCGAAACTTGTCGAGGCACACATTACCCCGAAGACGCGGGCGATCGCCGCTGTCGACTTCGCGGGTCACCCCGTTGACATCGACGAATTGCGTGCGATAGCGGACAAGCACGGACTCGCATTTCTCGAGGACGCGGCTCACTCAATTGGTTCGACCTATCGCGGGCGACCCGTCGGTCACGACGCCGACATCACGACGTTCTCGTTCTTCCCCACCAAAAACATGACGACGGGCGAGGGCGGAGCCGTCGTTTCGCGCGACCCAGACCTGGTTGCAAAGGCTAAGTTGGTGCGCGGTCAGGGACTCGTCCGTGACAAGGCCAAGCAGCGCTACCCCGACACGGGCGATTGGCACCAGGAAGTCCACGACATCGCGTTCAATTACCGCCTGCCCGACGTGTTGTGCAACCTGGGGCTGTCGCAGCTTGAGCGCCTCGCAGAGTTCAAGGCGAAACGAGCGGTCATCTTTGACCGCTATGTCGACGCGTTGAGCGGATACGACGACGTCA
>Ga0114975_10001561_pt1 | contig 16244 bp, 18 predicted proteins | sample S_130626_EF_Meta_FD_87031 | JGI IMG/M metagenome (GOLD analysis project Ga0114975, IMG submission 87031) | Freshwater microbial communities from Lake Simoncouche, Canada to study carbon cycling - S_130626_EF_MetaG | ecosystem: Environmental > Aquatic > Freshwater > Lake | place: Lake...
AAATTATACCACAGATCAAGAATACGAAGTCGGAACCGTGGTTTGTGTGGGCGGAGAAGCTGAAGTTACAGCTTGCAAGCTAAATACTATACCGATCGGTGTTGTCAGTGAGCATCCTGCTTATCTGATGAATGAAGGAGCACCAGGACAAGCCATAGCACTAAAAGGACGAGTTCCTGTTCGTGTGTTGGGTACAGTGACCAAAGGTGAGGGACTGACAGCCGGTCCAGACGGTACAGCAATTGGTATCTACAGCGAAGCCAATGCACCTTATATTGATTCTACATCTACACCATACATTGCTCGTAGATTTGCAGTAGCACTAGAATCCAACAATAATGAAGGTTTTAAACTAGTAGAATGTGTTATACTATAAATACGCTATCAAGGAAAAATAAATGACTTATTCATCAGGCGGCCTAATACAATATGGCGACTACAACACCGCTGCATGGGGTACCGTTGCAGGTGGTACTTATACCGCTCCAACCACACAAGTTAACCTGGCATACGTTTACGGCACTGGTTACGGTAGATACGGGTATGGACAAAGTACCACAGCGTTTGCACAAGTTGCTCAAGGCGCCACAATCACTGCCACACAATGGTCTGGCCTGATTGACAAATTGAACCTTGTGTTGAGTCATCAAAATCAAGCAAATATATCACCGGCTGCTACCACAGTAACAGCTGGAACAACTATTCAAGCCTGGACCGGCATCACCACAGGCATTGCTACAGCCAACACACAGGCAGCATTGGGCAACGTCACAAGTCGCGCAGCCGCAGGCAATACCACAGTGGCTGGAACAACCGGCTGGGGCAATGGCACAAATCGTACTGGTCAGTTTACATTAACCATGACCTGGGCCAGCGCAGATGCCGCACGTTATTGGTGGAATGCAGGCGGAGCTATTGATCTAAGTGTAGGATTGGTAACTACAACAGGTACCACACGTATCACAGACTGGAACAGTTTGATGGGCACCTGTGGTACTGTAAGAATTGCATATAATACTGCAACCAAAACAGGTGGCTCTGGAACACCCGCAACATTATTGAGCACAGCTGGCACTGGCGGATATTGGTTGGGCACCACCATTGGTGGCAATCATCCCGGTACCACAACAGAACAGTTCAAACAATTGAGTCCCAACGCACCTTATACCACTGACTTTGTGAGATACTCTACAGAGTTCTCAGGCGCCACAGCCAACGGTGCGTATCCGGTCATGACCATTCGTGCCAACTTGGTCAATTCTTGGTCGAGTGTGTTCCAACAGGCTGTAGATTCGGTACCAAATTTATACTACAACGTACAAAATCCACCAAGTACCTACATCACTGGTTTGACCACACCTACCATAGGCACAGCGTTCGCAGACATATAATCCATTTCAGTTGACAACAGTGCAACCAGTGTGTATACTGTTGAAATGGATATTTCTACTCTCAAATCTATTGCCGAACAGGCATTTGACTACGCCCAATTCCGTAAAACTCTACGTGAACGAATTCAAGCCCAACTGGTGTTGGCGCACAATGGCGGGCTATTTAAGGTAACTCCCGAGCTGTTGGCGTTTGTGGCCTATTGGCCCATACCAGAATTATATTTGGAAGATATGTACGGCAATCCCGTTGAAGTAGATCGACAAGTATTTCTAGTGCAAGCACAACAACACTATCATTACGTCATGAACGCCTGGCACACCGAATTCGAAGCAAGCAAGCGTATACGAAAGATTGGCAATGACTAAAGGTTGTGTTATATTTGCTTACGACGGCGCCTATCCTTATCTGCGTATTGCTACTCGCGCCGCAGAATTAGTCAAGCAACAACTGGATATTCCTGTAACCTTGATAACTGATTGTGAGTATGACAACCCGGCGTTTGATCAGGTGATTGTCCAATCTCGTGCCGATCCAGAACAGCTGAGAGAATTCAACGAAGAACTGCGTCCCTGGCACAATCAGTCAAGGGCCACCGTTTATCATTTGTCGCCATACGATCAAACCTTGTTGATTGATGCAGACTATTTCATGTTCAACAATACACTGGGTCCTGTATTTGACAGCAACACAGACTTTGCCTGCTTTGGTAGTACCTATGAACTGGGTGTAACACAAACACTGGAGAAACGTATTGGCGCTACCAGCATACCCATGCAGTGGGCCACAGTGATTTATTTTACCAAGAATGAATTGGCAGAGGCTGTATTTGACTTCATGTCCTATGTCAAACAACACTATGAATTCTACAGTCTGTTGTATGGATTTAGAAATCATCAATTTAGAAATGATTATGCACTCAGTATTGCCTTGCAGACTCTAACCGGATACAATACAGGAAATTATGCTACACTGCCTGGTATGCTGGTCACAGCGACCGACAATGTTCGCATAACTGGCATTCGATCCAACAGAGTATTTTATTCATATTCTGTTGGTGGCAAACTGTTGGGATCCATGGCTGTGGGCAACAACACACATTTCTTAAACAAAGATCAATTGCTGGCAGTATTGGATAACTGGAAATATGAGAAGTCCTAACACGTTCAGTGAACAACAAGGGTTCTTGACCTTTGCACAAAATACAGACGAAGTAGACTATCTTGAGTTAGCCTACTATCAGGCTGTCAGCATCAAACAAACACAGCAGATCAACAGTTATGCTGTGGTTGTAGATGCACAGACCAAGGAGAAACTAAATGAAACTCATTACCGCGTTTTTGATTACATTGTGGATTTGCCCGTGGATCATAATGAGCCTACCAGCCGTTGGAAGTTGGCTAATGAATGGCAGGCTTGGCACATTACTCCATTCAAAGAAACCATCAAACTAGAATCGGACATATTGTTCACACAGAATATTGATCATTGGTGGACAGGCTTACGACATCGTGAAGTGTGTCTTACAACAAAAATACGTGATTACGAAGGCACAGTAAGCAACGACCGAACATACAGACGCATGTTCGATGACAGCAATTTGCCCGATGTGTACAATGGCATCATGTATTTTAGATTTGGTCAGACCAGTATGCAATTTTTTCAGGTGGCTGAACTGGTATACCAACATTGGCCCCTATTCCGTGATCACGTACTAACTAATTGTAGAGAAGACGTGCCCAGCACTGATGTGGTGTTTGCCATTGCCGCCCAGTTGATTGGACCAGAACTGTGTACCATACCTGCACTGGATTATCCCAGTTTTGTACATATGAAAGGTGCAATAAACAAATTGGATGCCACTGCTGATTGGAGGCAGGCATTGCACTTTGAACAAGATGCCACTGATATGTTTATAGGTTTTACTAGACAGCAGTGGCCAGTACACTATTACCAAAAGGACTTTTTAAATGAACGAATCAGCGCAGAACTTGTTAGAGGTTTGGAACAACCTAGTCGACCATCCTGTTGAATTGACTTATAGAATATATTATAATCCAGTCACCGGAGAAACCACACGCACAGACACCGAGCTGTTTGACGAGCCGCACATAGTTGTAGATAAAGAGACCTACAATGCATTCAACAGTTATGTACAGATTGTGGTAGATGGTCAGTTGGTTGCCAGACCACGTGGCACCAGCTATGCAAAACGATTGACAAAGTCTGCAGACCGCGAATAATGAACCATGCGTAATCGTGCCATGTTTCCCACCACGGACACAGACAATGTTGATAAATGGAAGTTAAAATGACAAGAATATTAGACGTTGCAGATCTTGACTGCATATTTTTGACCTACGACGAACCCAAAAAAGAAGAGTTCTGGATCAAGATTCAAAACATGATCCCCTGGGCCAAACGTGTAGATGGAGTCAAAGGATCTGATGCCGCACACAAGGCCGCGGCCGCGGCCAGTGACACAGATTGGTTTGTGTTGATCGATGGCGACAACCTGCCAGATCCGGAGTTTTTTAATCTACAGTTGACAATTACACCTGAACAAGAAGGTGGTGCATTTCGCTGGAAAGCACGTAACATTGTGAATGGACTACAGTATGGCAATGGCGGACTCAGCTGTTGGTCAAAAGAGTTTGTGAACAACATGCGAACTCATGAGGCCAGTACCGGCGACGAAGAAACTGCGGTTGAGTTCTGTTTTGACAGCAAATACTTTGCCATGCACAACTGCTACTCGACCACATACCCCAATGCCAGTCCCAAACAGGCCTGGCGTGCCGGTTTCCGTGAAGGTGTTAAGATGTGTTTGAATCGTGGACACAAGCCCACACTAGAAGAATTTGAACAACGTGTGCATCAACGCAACTATGATCATCTTTGTATTTGGCAAAGTGTAGGCGGCGATGTAGAAAACGGTTACTGGGCCATGTATGGTGCCAGGCTTGGTACTGAGATGATCATGTTGCAAAACTGGGACCATCATTATGTACAAGACTTTGATGTACTAGAACGTCTTTGGGAAGATTACAAAGGCGATAATCCCGAAAGCCAATGCTACATGATGGATAGCACACTGACCAAACGATTGGGACTACCTATCGTGACATACAATCCTACAGAGAGCAAATTCTTTAAACATCACTACAGTACAGGTCAACGCAACAGCGAAGTCATGATGACTGAGATAGATGTGATTAGAAAGATCGAAGGATGGTAAATTTCCCTACCGACCGTTCCGTAATGGTCATAACAAATTATCGTACAGGCTCAACGGCCCTGTGTGATTACATAAGCAAGCAAACTGGATTGCTTAACTGTGACGAAGTGTTTCATCACGCAGACGCAGAGTGTTATTATGACCGCGTGAAAGATAAAAAGATTGTTTTTAAAGTGATGCCTGATCATCGATTTCAAGAACAGTGGAAAACACTGGCCAGTCAATGTTACATTGTCGGGCTACACAGACAAAATATTGCAGAGCAAATTGCCAGTCTGTGTATTGCCAAACAAGGTAAAACCTGGCACTATGTAAAAGAAAATGTGTCGCAACCTAACATATTGAATAATCCTGATCATTCTCCTTTTCCGATATTGACTACTGATCGTATATCTGCAATTAAAATTGATAGATTGGCGGTTGAAGATGAATGTAGATACATTTTAGAAATGTATATCAAATACCGTATGTATAGACGTTTTTTTAATACGGAACTGGTGTATGAAGATATCAAAGACGAGTTGGCCATATCAGATTATTCAGTTTATCCCAAGCCTAACAACTACCAAGAATTAATTGACATTGTCAAACACCTGTTGTTCAATGTTGATGGTATAGCTGAACTATATAAGGAATACGCCGGTGTATCAACACGCTGAAGTGGTTCATTGGATGAAGAATCAAGATACTCGTGCTATTATTCCAGCACAGGTGGACATTGACCTGACCAATATCTGCAATCAAGATTGTTTTTACTGCAATAGCGCAGACCATAGAATCGCACATCCTGTACAAAAGCGATATACCGAGTATATAGACCTACTGGATCGATTGGCCACTTGGAGATCACATACACCCAATAGTTATGGATCGTTGCACACTATTACCTATCCTGGTGGCGGAGAACCTACCTTGTTGCCGGGATTTGAAAGAGTGCTTGAGCACACTATAGATTTGGGATTCTTGACCAGCATTACTACAAACGGTTCAAGATTGGATGACATGTTTGGCGTAGTACCAGTAGAAAAGATTCGCCGGATGGCCTGGATTGGCATAGACATCGACGCAGGTTCGCAGACCAAATACGAAGAAATTCGTCGCAGTCTGACCAAGGACTCCTTGTTCAATCGGGTGATTGCCAATGCCACAGAATTGGTTCGGATGGGTGCAACTGTTGATTTCAAAGTATTGCTCAATGACTACAATTCAGACCATGAAAGTCTACGCGATATTTTTGCACTGTGTCAACGTGTGTGTGTACGGCAATTATACATTCGTCCTACAATACTCAATGGACAAGCATACAATATTGAAAAGAGTTTGTTTGATATCGAAAAGTTAGGCCTGCAATTTGCAGTAAAAGTAAAATTAAATCAAACCAAAGCCCTGCCCAGAAATTACACACGATGCCATCAGATGTATCAGTTTCCTGTTTTCTGTGCCGACGGCAACATATATACTTGTTGTGACAACAAAGGTAATGCTAGGTTCGCACTGGGTCGTTGGGACGAAAAAGATTTTAGAGATCTTTGGTTATCTGCCAGACACCATGAAATATACAATTCGATAAACACAGCCTTTTGCCCGCATTGCAGACCAAATTGGCACAACATAGAAATACAACGGATCATTGATGATCCTGCACTATTGGAACAACTATACACATGACACCACTTTTTCCCATATTAGAACTAGCAGATAGACTGGCCATTGCTGAAATAAAATTTGAACGCACTGGCGCCAATCAGGCCGAATTGGATTGGTACACCGAACAGTTTGCTCGATACGAATCAGAATCTGTACGAGCACAAATTGATGCACTCAAAGAGATACATAATGAAATATGGAACCTCGAATGGCAATTGAAAGCTGGACGTGAGCAAGAACTACCGTTGGAAGAAATAGGCCGACGAGCCATTGCTATACGTGACCACAACAATAGGCGCATTGCTATCAAAAATGCTCTAGCAGAACAACTTGAGTGTCCTGTAAGAGAAATCAAACGAGATCACTTATCGGAATGAAATTTCAACGTGGTCATATTACACCTTGGTGGGACGCTAGTTTCAAGGAGTTTGCCTACGAATATTTGCCACACAAAGACCCAGACATGGTGGCCACCTGGCAGGCACAAGGTTATCACAACGTCAATCTCAATGGCGCCATACATAAGCTAAACGACAATGATTATGCCCAGCCGTTTCTTGATTTCTTTGGATGGAAGAACTCGGGCGCCGCACTATACAAAATGAATACTGGTGATGTACTACCAGTGCATCAAGATCATTACATAACCTATCGACGTGTGTTTGATATAACAGATACCAGTAGCATATGGCGTACTATTATTTTTATGGAACCGTGGGCCACTGGGCATTATTTTGAAATTGCAGGTCATCCCATATATAACTGGCAAGCCGGCGACTATGTGATGTGGAATTATAATGTTCCACATATGGCAGCAAACATAGGTACTGTGCCTAGATACACAATGCAAGTCACAGGACAAGTTATATGAACCAGTTTCTCATACTTCCTACTGATTTGTCTGTATGGAATCGCGATGAGTTTTTGCAATTCCTGGCAGCTCACCAAGATCAAGACATTGTGTTAGATATCAACCAAGAAGGCAGTTGTTTGTCCAGCAACGGAATTTATCAAATGATTGATTTGTTCAATTTCAAGTCTGTCACTATACACACTGATAACGCCGTCGAAGAGCACGATAGATACAACATTGTTCGAGGTCCCTTGCGTTTTAGATTCTTTGATGTTCCTAGAACCACCAACTACGCCAACCTTCACCAATGGAATCAACGCACAGTGTTTGGAGCATTTTACAATCGGGCACTATGGCATAGAATAGGTATAGCCGCCACACTAGAACACGATTATAAAACTATTTCTACATTGAATTTTAGATACAACCCTCACCATCAAGATGTTAGAAGAGAGTTTGAGATACAAAAGCTGTTTGAAGTAGATACAGAATCAACAAAAAAATTCATGTCGGTATATCAGAATTTCCCACAACAACTTGAAGAACAAGACGGATACACTGTCGGAGCATCCACTGGTAGACACACACATCAGTTGGCCAAATTTTATCCTGATCTGTTGATTGATATTGTGGGAGAAAGTTTTGTACAAGGTCGCACATTCTATGCTACAGAAAAAACAGTAAGACCCATGCTACTCAAAAAACCATTTGTTGTCATGGGGCCCAAGTGTTTTTTGATACATCTACGGCAGATGGGATTTCGTACATTTTATGAATTTTGGGATGAGGACTATGACGGTCACAAACCTGAACAGAAATATCTGATGATTTTAAAATTGATTAATGATTTATCTAAAAAGTCGACCTCCGAGCTAGAACAGATGTATCGGGACATGCAACCAATACTGGATCACAACTACAATTTATTGATCAACAAAACCTATACAACCGCTATTGACTATGTTGATTAAGCCAACCCTGCCATTTTTAGAAACAATGATCACACAGGCCTGCAACATCAGTTGTACCGGTTGTACCAATTACAGTGATCTCAAACACAATGGATATGTAACCTGGGACCAGGGACGCGAAGAATTAAGTGCGTGGCTGGAACGAATAGACATTCCAGACTTTGGAATCATGGGAGGTGAGCCTTTGCTCAACCCCGAGTGCGAACAATGGATCGGTGGTGTGAGGGATTTGATGCCTCATAGCCAAATTCGTTTTACCACCAACGGCTTGCTCTTGACTGAAGATTCTCGTATAATAGATAAACTATGTGAAATTGGAAATTGTGTTCTCAAGATAACAGTACATGTTGATGACGCTAGATTAGAAACAGTGATTGAATCTGTACGTAAAAGATATGCGTGGTCACCAGTTCGAGAGTTTGGTATCGATCGTTGGATCACAGGCAACAATTTTCGATTTCAAATCAACAGACCTCACGTATTTTATAAAACCTTTTTGGGTTCTTATGCAGATATGCGACCACACGCCAGTGATCCTGTTGCGGCATTTGACATGTGCATACAACAGACCTGCCCCTTGTTGTATCAAAGTAAGATTTATAAATGTAGTTCAAGTGGATTACTGGATGGAGTATTGGCCCGACGTCAATACCCCAATCGAGCGCAATGGGAAAAATATTTGATCGAAGGATTATCTGTTACTGATAGCGATCAAGCTCTAGATAGCTTTATTGACAATTTTGGAAAACACAATAACATTTGTTCAATGTGCCCTAGCAAACAAGACACAGAATCAATTTTAGATCATTATCAGTATGTTAAGTTCAAAAAGTAAATATCAAGTGGTTGCAGTTGACAACGGCACAAGGAACGAAACAGACCTGGTGTTATATCTCAATGATTGCCGTATCAATGATCAAGATCCTGTGGTTGAATTTACACTAGAAGGGCCTTGCTGTAGATCCAATGGCATTTACAACATACTTGACAAATTTTGCTCTCGTTATGATTTTGATCCACACAGAATAACGATACGTACCAGTAACATGATTGAACAACATGAACAGTATCGTATAGAAAAAATTCCCGAGTATTGGTATGAGGTCAAGGAAATAAATTCCTGGCTCAAGAAAAATCAACTCGATACAGGTACAACACCTACCAAACACTTTGCTCTATTTGTAGGAAGATCCACTTGGTTTAGATTATGGATTGCAGCCTTGCTGAATCAACGCTTTGCTGATAAAACATTGTTGACCTTTAATTCCGGTATACGCAGTAACTATGTAATAAAAAATGACGGGTATGATCGTTTGGGGCTGGACGATCTTGTTGCCTATGGTTGCGATATGATCAGCGAAGTCGCAAGATTCTTAGAAACCTGTCCTAGAACATTAGATGCGGATAATTTGAAAAATATTCCTTCAACTTATATTCCACAAAAAACCGTATTCCCGATACAGCATCCTGCCAATTTGAATTTACTCAAGTATTACCAAGATATCTTTGTTGATATCATATGCGAAACTCGAGCAAATGGCGTGTTGTTCTGTCCCACTGAAAAGATATGGCGTTGCATGGTTGCACGTCGGCCATTTATTGTGATTGGCCCGCAGTACTATTTACAAAACTTAAAACGTCTAGGTTTCCTGACCTTTAATGATTTCTGGGACGAAGGATACAATGAATATCCCCCAAACCAACAGATCAAACAACTAGAGCCCGTATTGGATACTATAGCCAGCTATAAAATTGAGCACCTGTCTCAGAAATTAACGGATATGCAATCAATACTAGATCACAATTACAAAACATTTTCTAAGTTGACGTTTCGACAGATCGCTGATGTATTCGATGAAAAATAAAAGACTATTTGCCTTTGGATGCAGTTTTACGCAAAACAATCGAGGTCCGACTTGGGCAGACATTGTAGGACGAGAATACAGTTTTTTCAATTGGGGACGAGCCGGCGCCGGCAACAGTTTCATATTCTACAGTCTAATGGAATGTATCAAACGCAACAATATCACAGCAGATGATACAGTTGCCATCATGTGGACCAGTATTGGTAGAGAAGATAGATACAGCAGCCGCCAAGGATGGTTGACACCTGGCAGTATATACAATCAAACCGAGTATGATCGTACGTTTGTTGAACGATTTGCAGATCCAACCGGATACCTAATCAGAGACATGGCACACGTTGCTGGTGCGAAAAAGATACTGGATGCCATTGGCTGCAGATACTATTTTCTAAGTGCAGTACCGCTTTCCATGCCGGATGACAATGTTGACAATCGCTTTGATATTGATGGTAAAATAATAGATCTTTATCGGGATGAAATTGATTGTATTTTGCCCAGCATCTATAGTACAGTATTTGATAACGATTGGTACAGTCGTCCGGGTTATATCGATCTTGAGGCTCTTCGAAAAGAATATGCAGATGTTGCTGGGCCAAACTGGCCAACCTGGGACAATTTTTTACAAAAAAACTTTGACGGTGTGTCTGCAAACATCGTCGTAGAAATTGTAGACACCCGTGGATTTGGCAAACGATCAACCATCAGATCAGAACTGCATCCTGTGCCCTCAGAATATTTGGAATATATCAAATTGTCTGTTCCTGAATTTGTTGTGAGTCAAGAAACTGAGGATTTGGTACATCAAACAACCGAACAGATTCTCGGACGCCAACGTGTGGCCCGATGGTGGACCAACCATCTTAATGTCAAGAGGTTTTAAATGATTTATTGTTTTGGAGACAGCTGGGCCGCCGGTGCAGAATTAAAATTTGGCCAAAGACCATTTGTGCATTGGCTTGCTCGAGAACTTGATGCAGAGTATATGAACCTGGGCAAAAATGGCAGTAGCCTGGGCATAATACTGCATACCTTGATTTCAAATATTGGAACGCTGACCGCTGATGATTTGGTGCTGGTCATAGTACCACCGGACACCAGATGGTACGATGAAAATAAACAGAATGGTTTTTACAGTGTGATGGCTCATCAACGCGACGACTATCTTAAATTCCTTAATTCAAAAACCACAGAATGGTTCAAGTATCATCACGCATTGTTTGTATACAGCATACAAAAGATTTTGAATGATGTGGGTTGCCAGTACATGATGGCACACAATTACGGGCAGATAGACGAAATAAAAAAATACGGGCTATCGATTGACTTTGATAGATTTTTATGCAATAATGACTTGACCACAATGTTATCTGATTCATTAACCAAATGGAAAAATTACGCAGATCATTTGCCGCCTGAACATAGATTTGATGCCACAGGTCCACCTGTTGAATTGTTTTCAGGAAAGTATTTTGAAGGCTGTCAACAACACCCCAATGAACTGGGACATAAACACATTGCAGAATTACTGCTAGAAAAATATCACAGTGACAAAAAGTAATTTCATGTCATCAGCAGAGTCAATGAAGGATCAGTTGGGTCCTAGTCTCTGTTTGGCCAAATGGCAACAAGTCAGTTTGCACCTGCCCACTGGATTGACCAACAGTTGTTATCATCCACCCTTGCACAAAATACCTGCAGATCTGCTGGCAGATACTCCCAGTGCATTACACAACACACCCTATAAAAAATCTCAGCGTGTGATCATGTTGAAGAACGAACGTCCTGCAGAGTGTAGTTATTGTTGGACACAAGAAGACTTGGGTAACCTAAGTGATCGTCATTACCGTTCGGGCGAGTCCTGGGCTGCCGAACATTTTGACGCCATTCGAAATAGTACAGGAGAAGAAGATGCCGTTGTGCCTAGTTATGTTGAAGTTAATTTCAATCACGCTTGCAATCTTAGTTGTAGTTATTGTAGCCCGCAATTTAGTTCAACGTGGCAAGCAGAAGTTGATCGATGGGGAGGATATCCAACTAGCGTTAGGCACAATGATCCTAGCCACTTTGTTGATGACCGCCGCCCTATACCCGCACGGGAACACAATCCCTACGTAGAAGCATTTTGGCGTTGGTGGCCCGAGCTGTATCCCAAGCTCAAACACTTTCGTATGACCGGTGGTGAACCCTTGATGGACCGGAACACCTATCGAGTGTTTGACTATGTGTTGGCCATGCCTAATCCTGAATTGCATTTAGATGTTACCAGTAACTTCAGTGTGGAAGATGCCTTGATGGACCGGTACCTTGACTACGTCAAGCAGTTGTGTTCGACACAAATCGAACACTTTATGCAGTATGTGAGTCTGGATTCTGGAATAAAACACCAAGCTGAATATATCAGACACGGCCTGCACTATCCAAAGATGGCAGCCAATGTTGAACGTTTCCTTTACGAAATTCCGTATCGTAACAGTTTGACTTTTATTATCACAATGAACAATTTGAGTGTGTTGGGACTACAACGCCAGTTGGATTGGATCCTGGATCTACGACAACGACACAGCACAACATATCAGCGTGTGTGGTTCGATACGCCATTGCTACGCACACCCCGTTGGCAAAGCCTACAAATACTTCCGCCTACCTATGTTGGCATATTAGAACGTGTGGCTGATTGGATGGAAATGAATTTGGAACGGCCAGAACAGCCATTCCAAGGATTCAAAGACTATGAAGTACAGCGTATGCGCCGAGACATAGATTGGATGCGCGAAGGTTGCAAATTAGATCCCGAATATGTTAAAATGCAAAGAGCAGACTTTTATCGATTCTTCAATGAACACGACAAGCGTCGCCATACTAACTTTGAAGAGACGTTTCCGCAGATGGCGGAATTTTGGAAAGAATGTAGATATCATGCCCAAAATTAACAATGAAACAGATTTAGAATACAAACACAGAGTAATTGACATCAAGTCAGCCAGCTTCTGTGCGGCCAAGTGGTACAATGCTACCATATGGTTGGGATCAGGGCAGACAACCAGTTGTCATCATCCCCTGCCCCACGCTATCGACCTAGAAGCCATCCGACACAATCCGGCTGCCTTGCACAACACCGCCAAGAAAAAACTTGAGCGGCAAATGATGCAGACCGGAGAACGTCCTGCAGGTTGCGAATACTGCTGGAAAATTGAAGACATTGGTCGTGACAACATCAGTGACCGGGTATACAAAACAGTAATATATTCAGATGAGGATTTAAATCATGCTTTCGCCACGCCACCAACCAATGACGTCAATCTTAGAACTCTCGAAATCAGTTTTGATCGCACTTGTCAGCTTGCTTGCTCTTATTGTAATCCTGCTTTTAGTTCCACTTGGGTCAATGACATACGAAAGAACGGTCCCTATATCGGACTGGTCAGCGATGGTAGGAACCATTTTACTCACAGTCATGATAGTGCTCAACTTTATAAATTCGGTGAGACTAATCCGTATGTGGAAGCATTTTTCCGATGGTGGGAATCAGATCTCCACCAAACCCTTGACGAACTGCGAATCACCGGAGGCGAACCACTCATGTCCGGCTACACCTGGCAGCTCATCGACTGGTTCAAAGAGAACAAAGGCAAAAGCCAAACCCGTCTTGCAATAAACAGCAATCTTGGTACAGCAGTGGATATTGATCGCCTGCTGTCCAGTACCGAGGGCATGGCAATTGATCTGTATACCAGCAATGAAAGCATAAGTTTGCAGGCCGAATACATACGCGATGGACTGGTATGGAACGATTGGGCCAACACGGTAGAACGTTTGTTAGACTCAGGCCAATTCCGTGGCATACACATCATGTGTACTATCAATGCCTTGTGCCTGGAAGGACTACCGGCATTGCTTGATTGCATTGTACAATGGAAAACTGAGTACGGACGGGACGCAGTCAACTTTACGCTAAATATATTAAGGTTCCCAAGTTTTCAAAGTGCATTGGTTCTATCCGACGAACTACGTACACAATACAAAAATCGATTATACGGTTGGCAGTTGCGTTATCGCAACAGTGAGTTTGTTCACGATTACGAACGCAATCACGTTCAACGCCTGATAGACTATCTTGATGTGGTCAAAACTCCACACAGCGACGCTTTTGAATTACCCAAACTACGCAACGACTTCCGAGAATTTTATACACAATACGACCAACGTCGTGGCAAAAACTTTACAGCAACATTTCCCGAACTGGCCAACTGGTACAATGAAATCAAAATTTAAACATCTAGTTGTTTCAGGTTGTAGTTTTACACATGATGCAGGTCGTGGTGGTACTGCCAGTTGGGCTGACATACTGGCCAATGACACCGGAATGACTATTGATAATCTTGCTATGCCGGGCGCAGGCAACGATCATATTTCTAAAAGCATAATATTGCATTTGGAGCACAACAAGTTTGATCCTGCCGATACACTAGTAATGGCAATGTGGTCGGGTATTGGTAGAATTGACTGGATAACAGATGCGTCAATGAGTCATTTCAAAAGCGAATATCCTTTTTCTTATTACTATGACGACTTCAATGAACTGGTACTAGGCGGCAACTGGTGGAATCAACGGAGACCCAGTCATGTGATGTCAACACTAATTGAGTATTCTAAATATCAATCTGATCATTCAATGGCATTGCACAGTTGGATGTCTATGAATAACTTATCTAACTATCTAACTGTCAACGGATACCAACATTGTTATACCTCTTTTATAAATTATCAAAGTAACAATCTCAAAGGCGATGCTATGAAGATTGATTATTTTAAACAGTTAGATATTCTAGGTCTAGTGCTAGATAGGTCGCACTGGATCAAATTAGACCCTACAGACTATTATGGCGATTTTGCTAGAAAAATAAATGCCCTAGACAAAGATGACTTTCATCCTAGATATCCTGAGGCCACAGAAAAATGGACCAGAGACATACTAATACCAGCATTGATCAAATTAAACATACTATACACATCATGAACTTAAAAGACAGAATCCTGAGCAAAATAAAAAATAATGTGACTTACAAATATAGCGGTCGTCTACCTGCACACATCGATCAGGACACTCTTACAGACGAGCAAAAGTATCAGTTGGCAGAAAGTAAAACATTTTGTATCCTACCTTGGATTCATATGCACGTATTTCCTGATGGTCGTGCATATCCTTGTTGTATGGGCGATATGTGGAAACCTCTGGGTACTGTTCGCGACAAGAGCATGGAACAAATCTGGAACGATGTGCCCATGCGAGAAATGCGGCAGAACATGCTCAACGACCGGCCTTGCGAACAGTGTACCAAATGTTACGAACAAGAAGATAATGGTTTCTTCAGTATGCGTAACAGTTTCAGCAGAGATCTAGGACATCATATAAAACTGGTGGATGCAACCAAACCTGATGGCACGGTTGAAGATTTCAAATTGCGTTATTACGATGTAAGATTCAGTAATCTTTGTAATTTTCGTTGCCGTAGTTGTGGGCCATTGTTCAGCAGTAACTGGTACAACGATCATGTGAAACTGTACAATCGTAAACCTGATGTGCTGGGCAGAGAGATGGAACGTGTAGAATATGCCGGCAAACACAAATACGATATGTGGGAACAGATGGAGCAACACATTCCGTACCTGGATCAAGTTTACTTTGCTGGTGGCGAACCACTGATCATGGAAGAACATTACATGATTCTCAAAGAACTTGTAAAACGCAAAATGTTTCACGTTCGATTGACCTACAACACCAACTTCAGTGAAATGCTGTACAAAGATCAAGATGTCATGGAGATGTGGAAACTGTTTGATACTGTCAGTGTGGGTGCAAGCCTGGATGGCAGTTATGCTCGTGGCGAGTATATACGCAAAGGCCAGGACTGGCAGCAAACTGTTGCCAATAGAGAACGTATGTTACGCATCTGTCCCAAAGTAGATTTTTATATCAGCAGTACCGTTAGCCTATACAATGTGGGACACCTGCCAGACTTTCACCGTGAATGGGCCGATTTGGGGCTGATTCGCCCAATGGATTGGAATGTTAACCTATTACAAAGTCCCAGTTTTGAGAGGGCCAGTATCTTGCCAAGACTCTACAAAGATCGGATCATTGAAAAGATTGAACGTCATATTGAATGGTTGGAGCCACAGGATCAACTCAATCGTGCGGCTCACGGATATCGAGCACTGATCACATTTATGAACCAACCCGAAGAATCTCCCCAGGCACTGACAGAGTTTTTTAAGATGAA
>Ga0114975_10001562_pt1 | contig 16240 bp, 4 predicted proteins | sample S_130626_EF_Meta_FD_87031 | JGI IMG/M metagenome (GOLD analysis project Ga0114975, IMG submission 87031) | Freshwater microbial communities from Lake Simoncouche, Canada to study carbon cycling - S_130626_EF_MetaG | ecosystem: Environmental > Aquatic > Freshwater > Lake | place: Lake...
GGTTGCAGCAATATTTGTAATATTTGAAACATAACCAGCAGCAATTTTTGGAATAGGCACCTTACCTTTTACCCAGTTGGAAGTATTGCCATTCAAATCAAAATTGTACAAACTATATAATACTTCGAATTGTCCAGGAACATATGTGATTATGTAGTTTGTAGGAGAGAAGGTTCCACCTGTTGCTGCGCTAGGTGTTATAGTATAAAATCCAGGTGGCTCGTCAGCTGTTGCACCACCAGAAGGCGTTAAGGTAACTGAACCGATTGTTTCACTATTTAATAAACCAGTTGCACTAAAGCTTGAACTACCTACTCCTAATGTTAACGTAGAACCATAAAACTTTTGGAAATAAGTAGCAGTCACTGTTAATGGTGCAGCAGATACATTGCTGGTAGCAATCGGAATATTTTTATTATCTGCAGCGACACTGCTTAATACTATCGTGCCTGAATAACTTCCAACTTTAGCAGTGGTTTTTAATCTTATATAGACATTGGTATTAGTAATAGTACCTCCTGATTGAGTTAAAGTAACCGTATTTGCATAGGTTGAAGCATCACGAGACACTTCAAAACCAGATGGAGGAGTAACTATAATATTTTCAACAATATATTGCCCAGATACATTGAAAATTTGAGGGGTTGCTGGAGATCCATAAACAGCATCCATGCCATTTAATCCCACAGTTGTAGAATTGATGATTGGCTTATACACATTTATGGTCATTGTATAAGTATCCCCATAATTATTTGTCATCAATTTAGTATAATTATAAGCACGAACACCAACTTTTGTATTTGTACCCAATACATTTGGTGTACCAGAAATAACCCCTGTAGTGGTATTCATAGTTAAACCAGCTGGTAAAGCATTCAACAATTCAAATCCAATAGCTGTTGCATCTGTTACAGTTGGTGTAACGCTAATGTTACTATAACTTAAGTAAAAATTACTTGGATTTGGATAAGTTATAGCAGGTGGAAGTTTTGTGACATTAATGTTTACTGGATAAGTATAATTACAACCAGCTTTTGTATAATTATAGTTGATGGTATATAAACCACTTGTACTTAAGCCAGGTGTGAATGAACCGGTAATATTATCAATAAATAAACCTGTTGAAGGAGTTGTAGTGAAAGTACCTGATAACGGACCGTAAATATAATTCACTTTTTTAACACTCATATCGTTTTCGTTAAATCGATAGGCCCCATAAGAAACAGAGGTAAGTCCGTCAGTCAAAACTGTAACAGTTACTTTAGCGGTATTAAAACAGCCTACACCTCCACTACCTGTAACCGTATAAGTAGTAGTTGATAAAGGTGTAGCAATTGGATTAGCGACAGTAGTACTGCTTAATCCAGTTGCAGGTGTCCATGTATAATTCGTTGCACCGGTTGAAGTTAAAGTAGTAGACACACCAGGACATATTGAAAGGTCAGTTACTGTATTTACTATTGTACCAATTGAAGCGCCAGAAGTGTTTGTTAAAACAGCAGCAGCATTCAAAGAGGAAGATCCACCTAAATAAAAATTATCACTTAAAGGTGGGGAGCATGAACTTTGATTATATAAAGTTTTTGCAACATTACTAGATGATGCACCTCCAGCATAAATGGTGTTAGCAGGTTCAATATAAGGTGTACACGCATTTTGATTTAATTTGCTGACAGATACATTTGCTGATGAAGCTCCACCATTATAAAATGATACTGAGTAATCTATTGCAGGAGCACATGCACCTCCAATAACCGAAATTTTAGCAACTGAACTATTGGAAGCGCCGCCAGCATAAATCAACAAGGAATAATCTAAAGCAATACTACAAACACTATTAGAATTCAAAATTTTTGCTGCAGTAGTTGAGGAAGCTCCACCCAAATAAAAATTAGGATAATTTATTTCTCCGTGGTCGGCTGCATCATTGGTAATAGTAACCGATGTAGTTGTTGTTTTATTACAAACTCCATAAGTATAAGTAATCGTATAAGTTCCTACCGTACTGGTATTTGGAGTAATTTCTCCAGTAATTGTATTTATTTTTAAATTAGATGAAGAACTTGAAAATGTACCCCCCGAGATACCAGTTAAAATCACAGTTTGGGGTGTTGTAATAGCTCTATTTATTAATGCAGCAGGGTATCTAATGCTAGTTCCACTTTCGTTACCACTAGCAACAGTAACAACTACCGAAAATACACTTCTACAGCCTGTAGTTCCAGTAGCAGTTACGGTATACGTGGTCGTTGAGGTTGGACTTGCTGATGGACTTGCAATGGTTGCACTACTTAATCCATCAACTGGCGACCATGTATATCCAGTGGCATTCAAACCAGTAGTAGTTAGCACAACACAATTCCCATTGGTGATAGTTGTGTTGTCAATGCTAGTTATAAAGGTTCCAGCTGTATTTTTTGAACTAGTGCCTATTAAATTTCCTGGATCATTTGCCGATATTCCGCCCATATATATATTCGTAGGATCTGGTATAGCACAGGTTGAAGATGCAATACCAGCAGTAATAGCACCTCCAAAATTTCCACCATGATAAAAAATTACAGTGCTATCATAGGTGAGTTGACAAATAGAAGGTGAAATGGCACTATTCGATACGGATCCTCCAAAATTTCCACCATGATAAAAAACGACCGTTGAATCTATAATTGCTTGACAAATTGAAGGTGCAATTGCACTATTTGATATGGAACCACCAAAATTCCCTCCTTTATAAAATGCAGCGGTTGAATCAATATAAATTGGACAAGTAAGACCATCAATTGGTTTAGAATTAGAACCACCAAAATTTCCCCCTTTATAAAAAATTAAGGTACTATCATAAGAAAAACTACATGAATTCCCAGTATAATTTATCTTAAAACCTGATGCATTAGAAGTACCCCCATAATATGGACCAACTACTTGTGCACTTAGGCACAAGGTCCCTATGGTAAACAAAAACAATAAAAGGTACTTTCTTAAGTTCACTTGCTAAATTACTTGCTTAGTTATTATATTAATTAGGAAAAGATCTTACGCCTCTTCCACCAACACCATTTTGTTGACCATTACTATATGAAGCGTGTCCACCATTAAATTGTCTGTCAGAAACCTGAAGCATCTGAGGGTAAGTTCCTATACCTTGATAATCACCACCTTTAAGATAATTTCCAGTATTAATACCTATTCCAATTGGCCACCCAGCCGTATTTGCATTACCATCCGCCCCTAAAATACCATCCCCATTAGCAGTCGTAAAATTGGAAAAATCATATCCACTACCACCACCTACAACTTGTTCTGATAAATTACCGGCCATTTCCATAATGCCATAATAAGTAGCACCCGATTGAGCTCTTGTACTTGTACTTGTTGCATAGGAACCTGATCGATATGGAGCACCATTATAATCATTCCAACTATACAATGCCATACCGTCATATTGACCCACATTGGTAGGTCTCATAGCACTTGAGCCAGAACCACTTCCATAATCTGCATTTCTATAAAGCGCAGTACTACCCCAAGGATATTCATTTGGAACTGGATTTACTGGACCTCTACATGCTTTTTCAAATTCAAACTCGTTCATAGGCCTAAGCCCTGACCAATCTAAAAAAGCAGTTAAATCAGTCCAACTTAAATAACCAACTGGCGCCCAAGTTCCATAGGAATTAAAAGAGAATACCGCAGGAACTGTGTTAAAAACACCGGCAACATCAGTTCTTATCCAGAAATTATTGTTTGTGTAGGTAAAATAAACACCTGAAGCATTTGGATAACGAGTACCCCATTTAGCAAGTCTTGCAGCTTGCTCATTATATGAAATAGTATTTAAAAAATCTACATAAATAGGTATACCAATTTCATATTTCATACACCAAAATCCATTATAACCAAGTGGAAAAGTTGATGGTAAAAAATTAGGGCAGCCTAAGGATGGACTAGAAGTATAAACAGTGGAGGCTCCAAGTCCTGCTGCCTGAATAGCAGCAGTAATTTTTAAAGCAGTTCCAGAGTTAGTTCCATTTGAAAAATTATTAGTATTTGCGTTTCGTCCATCCCCTATATAAAACTCACCTTCTGGAACATATACCATTTCAATACCTAAAATTTTAAAATTGTCAGATGCTGTAGGTGTAATTGCTGGACTAGTAGTTAGTGAACTATTTAGTTGAAGCGTAATGGTATGTGCAGGAATATTACCAATACCATTATATTGACGTTTTATAAAAACGCCCATACCATCACTCACTGCATCAATAGTTAAAAGTTTAGCAGCGGCACCGCCTGTAACAGCAGCAGCGGTATGAGCACTTGAAGTTGTACTTAACAATGCGGTTGCCCAAGCATTTGTATTGGAGCAAGCCTGCCTTTTTATAAACAACCAAACACCATCATAATTATTTGGGCCACCGGTAATTTTCCAGCTATTTTCCCAAGCAATAGTAAATGTTAGGGTTTTATTGGCATCATTATAACTTGGGGTAGAAATGGTTAAGTTATTGGCTTTAGTTGTTTGAATAACAAAAAACAATAAAATAAAGAATAAAAAATATTTTTTCATACGTGATTTTTTTCAATTTAAAATTAGTACTGGAATGATCTAACCCCTCTTACACCATTATACTTTGAGTTATTCCAATCTGATAATTTGTCACCATTCCACTGATAACCTAAATACATGGATCTATCCGAAGTTTGTAATCTAAAAGTGTTACTTCCAATTTCAAACCAACCTCCTCTTATAATGGTTCCTGAACCCACTCCTCCATTGGACGGCCATCCTGCAACATTCGCATATCCTCTAGGGGTTAAAGCGCCATCCCCATTGGCTGTAGTAAAACTAGAATAATCATACCCACTTCCACCAACACATTGTTCCCAAACATTTCCGGCCATATCCAAAATACCATAATAGGTAGCGCCAGCTTGCACTCTGTTAGTAGCAGCCTTTGCAAATACACCCACCCTAGTTGGAGTATAGTTCCAACTTGTATAAAATGCTGGACCATCAGCATTGGTACCAGGACCAGAATTCACATTGGTATAGTCTGAGCCATATTGTGCACTATAAAGGGCTGTGGAACCCCAAGGGTATTCATTAACAACTGCATTATTTGCAACTGGTGGTTGACCTGCTGTCACAGTATTTGAGCCTCTGCAAGCTTTTTCAAATTCAAATTCAGTCATAGGTCTTAATGCTGACCAATCTAAAAAGGCGATCATCGTTCTCCAAATAACATTTCCTTCGGCAATCCAAGGATAAACCGTTGAAAAAACAGCTGGGACCGTATTATAGACACCAACTGTAGTTACCCTAGTTTGGAATCCCCAGTTATTATAATCAAACCATGAATTTATTACATTCGGCAAAAGAGTTGAGCCAGCTTCTTGCAATAAAGTTGTTTGCTGATCATAGGTTAATGTATTCAAAAATTCAGTAAAGATTCCAGTTGTTGCTTCATGTTTCATGCAATAAAAACCATTGTATCCTAAAGGAAAAGTAGATGGTAATGGAGCTGGGCATCCCCAAGAAGCAAGTGCAGTATAATTGTTTGCACTACCAGCACCTGCTGTTTGAATTGCTGCGGTTACATCGAAAGGAGTGGTAGCAGTTCCGTTTGAGAAATTGTATAAGTTCGGATTTCTTCCATCACCTGCTTTAAAAGGTCCCTGAGGAACATAAACCATTTCAATACCATATATCAAAAAGTTATCTTGTGAACTCATTGTGCTTACCGGATTAGTACCAGTTGAACTTGCATCTAATTTTAACCAAATAGTTGTTGTAGGAACAGTTCCAGTAACATTTGATCCATATCTTCTAACAAAAACACCCATCCCGTCACTAACTGGATCAACTTGTACTTCAGGAGAAACATTACCGGCTCCATTTTTTGCAATATGATCTCCGGCAGTAGTACCTAACTTTTGATGCACCCAGTTATTGGTACCAGAACAGTTTTGTCTTTTTACAAAAACCCAAACTCCATCCCAATTGGCTGGACCAGTGGTAATGCTCCAGCTGTTTTCCCAATAAATTGTAAATCTTAATGCTTTATAGGTGACACCGCCATTGGTATAGCTATCAAGATATTGCGTTGTACCAAGTACTAAGTTATTGGCAGAGGCTTGCGATAAAAAAAGCAAACAGCCTATCATGATTAAATAAAATTGCTTCATATTTTGTTTTTTTTATTTTTTATAGTTGTATGTATATTTTAATTTATGTTTTATTTTATTGTACATTTTAGTAACTTCTAACGCCTCTTCCACCATATGCTCTGTTTTTATTAGCACTAAAATTTTCGACTGTTCCTGCATAATAAGTTCTATCAGAAACTTGAAATTGATTGGTTGAGCCATTAGTTGTATAATGCCCTCCTCCTTTAATAATAGTACCAGAAGCTACTCCTCCATCTGTTGGCCATCCTGCAATATTTGCAAGTCCTGTTTTAGTTAATATACCATCTCCATTCGCTGTAGTAAAAGTTGAGTAATTAAACCCTGTTCCTCCTCCAACACATTGCTCAAAAACATTTCCAGCCATATCCATGATGCCATAATAAGTAGCACCGGCTTGAACTCTATTAGAGGATGAGGTTGCTGCAAAACCTGAACGAGTAGGCCCCTGGTCATAGTATGCGTTCACCATTCCATCTAAAATTGCATTATAATATTCATTGGCAGTATTACCGTTTGTTTGCCATCCATAAATCATATTTAGTGTGGTAGCATTGCCCCAAGGATACTCATATGCAACCGGATTTAAAGGTCCTCTACAAGCTTTTTCAAATTCAAACTCAGTCATGGGTCTTAAACCTGACCAATCTAAATAGGAAGTTAAATCCTGCCAGTTCATATGTGCAGCTGACATATAGGCGCACCATGCATAACCACCAGGGAATCCAAAAGTAGCAGGCACACTATTATTAGTTCCTGGAGAAGTTATATAAATAAATTGCCTATAATTACCGTTGTTCCAATAAGCATTATTCTGCGTTGGGTTCCTACCCCATACAGCTAGCCTACCAGCTTGTTGATCATACGTAAGGCAATTTAAATAATCTACAATTTGTTGTTGATTGATTTCATATTTCATGCAATAATATCCATTGTATCCTAAAGGAAAAGTGCTTGGTAAAGGAATGACACATCCATATGCAGGATTACTAGTATAATTGTTATACGCTCCCAAACCCGCAGCTTGCACTGTACTATTTATTTCTACAGCGCCAATGGTATTACCTCTAGAAAAATTATTTGTATTAGGTGAACGACCATCCCCTATAAAAAAATTGCCAGTAGGAATATAGACCATTTCAATGCCAATTACTTTAAAGTTATCAGCACCTGATGAAGTACCTACCAAAGCAGGATTATAATTACCTGACAATTTAATAGTTATCGAAGTGGCAGTTGTTAAATTTCCAATTTGATTATTTGCTGACACATCTCTGTGAATAAAAACACCCATCCCGTCATTAACCTTATCTATGATTAAGTTATAAGTGTTTGGTGCAGCTATAGTATGATCCGTTGCAGTAGTGCTTAACAAAGCATGAGACCAAATACCATTGGCGGCACAAGGTTGTCTTTTAACAAATAGCCAAACGGCGTCCCAATTATTTGGTCCCTGGGATCCATTTACTCGCCAACTATTATCCCATTTAATGGTAAATGTTAGGGTGTTGTTTAAACTACTATAATTAGGTGCACCAATGACTAAGTTATTAGCAAAGGATTGACTAGTTACGAATAGTAGGATAAATAAATAAATTGTTTTTTTCATATTATTAATTACTAGTTGCTGAGTTATATAAACCTAATTCATTCAAATTACTTGCACCCACTACACCTTGATCAAACTTGTAATACAACACCAATTTGGTGGATGGGTTTTGATCAATAGTGGAACTGGGATTTACACTTGAATACATATATTTTTGAATTAAATTAACTGGTGTAGTAGGTACTGCAAATTTCCATATTCTTAATTCGTCAATGGAAAAATTACCATTTTCACCAAGTCCATCAATATTTGATCCTAATCTAAATAAGCTAGGTAAAATTGAAGTACTACTAGCTAAAGTATATGTTTGCACTAATGTAGCATTTTTATAAACTTTCAAACTAGTCCCATTTCTAATAAGTGCAATATGTACCCAAGTATTAAGAGGTAGTGTACATAATGTTTGCCATGCAGAAGTTGAGGGTGATAAATAAGAAGATTTTAATTTTAACTCCGTGCTACTTTTTGCAAGATGCAATGCATCATTAAAGTAAGAACCATAAATTCTATCATTTGAGCCATCGGATCCTGTATTTTGAATCCAAAATTCTATCGTGAAATCAACAATCGAATCCCTAACATACGCTTTACCTAATGCATAATTGTTAGTTCCATTAAAGTTTAATGCATTACCTAAATCTGTGCCTTCATATTGCAATGCCTGTAAGTTGGGCAATGATATCTGAGCACCACTAGTTAAGTGATTCAAGATCAACAATAATATAATGTAGATTCCTTTTTTCATTTTTATTATTGTAAATCTCCAGTTAATAATACAGAACCGCTAGCATAACACATTGCAGTTGCAATGGCATACAATCCTGAAGTGGCGTTATAATTATATCTATTATTAGTCCCTGTGAATGTAACTGTATTAACATCTGATTGCAATATCATACACGAGAAACCTATTGGAACTGTAACATCAAATGAAATAGTTATAGCACTACTTGAACAAACTAACACTTTACCATTATAGGTTGCAGCGTTTGCAGCACTGATTGTTAAGTCGGATGTAATTGGACTTAACGCTGTATTAAATCCTGAAAGAGTTGAAGTTGATGAACTACCTAACAAGGACCCATTTACATTCACGTTGCCAAATGTTTTAGTTCCTGCAAAAGTTTGTGTACCACTAGTTACAATACCACCAAAGTTTGCATCAGCTGGTGTCAATACAATTGAAGTACCACTTATCGTTGCTCCTTTTATATTTGAAGCACTAGCAATGGTTCCTACAGTTGATACTCCGGCCGCTGGTGCAGCTGCTGAAGACCAAGTTGTTCCATTAGACACCAACACATTACCTGCAGCACCAGGTTGTATACCGGCTACTGGATTAGTAAGATTTCCAATTAATACTGAGTTAGCTGGAAATGTTCCCGCACCTGTACCACCATTGGCAACTGACAATTTAGTTGTTAAACTTAATGAATTAGCAGATAAAGCACCACCAACTCTACCGGTACCACTAACATTAAAGCTAGCACCAACTTGTTCAGTAGTTCCACTGCTAATGTAAGATCCACTACCTGCTGGTAAATCAGCACCTGTTAATGCTCTAAAAGTTGGCGCATCATCAGGACTAGCTGGATCTGCTGGACCTGCAAAAACTAAATTGGCTGGAACAGTAGCTGTTCCAATACCACCATTCGCTACACTTAAAGGAGTAGCTAAGGTTAACGAAGTAGCAGTTGCAGCTCCTAAAGTCGGGGTCACTAATGTTGGACTATTTGCAAATACCAATGCACCTGTTCCAGTTTCATCAGTTACTGCTGACAATAATTTTGCACTTACGGGATCAGCTAAAAAGTCCTGTACTCCAGTACCTAATGTTAGAGGACTTTGCTTAGCAGCAAAACTTTGATAGTCTACATTACTTAATAATCCAGCACTTGCACCTGCACTAGAAGCCAACGGTATATTTAAATTTATAGTAGGTGTTGATGTTGAATTCGCAACAGTTGAAGTATAAGTGCTTCCTGTTGTTGTTAAAGTAACTGGCATTACTTTACCTACTGAACCCGTTGCTGTACTCACACTTGCAGTTAATGCCCCCGTAGTAGGATCAAAACTTAAACCCGTACCTAAAGTGATTTCACCTGGTGTACCAACAGTTGCTGATTTATTACCCAATAAAGTTCTAGCAGGCATCGTCTGTATTTTATTATAGGTTACTGCATTATTGGTAATAGTTACAACACCAGCATTGGTCATTGTTACTGCACCCGATAAATTAACGGCTGTTGCAGTATTACTTACATTACCTACTAGTATTTTTCCATCGGTTAAATTAGTCCCTGCACCATCAAGTGTTTTGAAAGTGGCAACTCCTGCAGCATCAATTGATAATACTTGATTTGCCCTAGTATTATGTGTATTAGGATAAGTAACATCACCTGCTATAATTACACCTTTTGTTTTCACTTTTGTAACATCGTTATTACCCAATTGAATGGTATTACTTTCAGTTACTTCTGAGCCATATCCAATAGCTGTTGTATTTTCTAGCGTTGTTGATGTAGTATTTGCACCTGATCCAAGGGCAGTATTCTTACTTCCTACGTTTTGATTTAATGCAAAATTACCTACAGCCGTATTGTCTGTACCCACTAAATTTTCGGTAGCAGCAAATTCTCCTATTGCGGTATTCGAACTACCTGTTGTATTTTTTGACATAGCTGACTCTCCGACAGCGGTATTCCTAGTTCCTGTCGTATTTAATTTTAATGCATCTGCACCCACACCTGTATTGCCAAATGCTCCTGCGCCATTCACCGATAAAACTCTGTATCCTAGAGCGGTATTATTATCTGCAGTCAACGCATTCGCTAAGGCATTTTTACCCAAAGCAGTATTGGAGGTGATAGTATTATTAGCGCCTCTACCCACAGTTAAATCATTTACTGCTAAATCACTACTAAAAGTTTTTGTACCAGCTATTATTTCACTTGAAGTTAAATCAACAAAGTTTCTAGTTGTTGAACCAGTACCTCCTTGATTAATTGCTAATGCTGTGGTTAATCCACTAATGGATGTGATATCAGTATTCGCACCAGCTACTGCGTAAGTATTAGCATCTAAAGTTCCATTCGCTTTTAAGAATTGACTACTTGTACCTAAAGGCACAATGAATGAAGCGGCAGTTAAATTACCACCTGCAATACCATTTCCACTAATATTAAAATTCGAATTTGCTTGTTGTGTTGTTGTATTACCAATGTATGATCCACTTCCTGATGGTAAATCTGCAGGAGTTAATGCTCTGAATGAAGGAGCACCTGCTGATGAACCTGTTGCAGGTCCTGCAAATACAAAGTTTTGTGTTGCACTAGCGGTACCAGTACCACCTTGCGCTACTGTTATTAAAGCATTTGTAGTTAATATAGTTGCGCTCGCATTTGGTAAAGTAAATACTCTTTCAGCTGTTACAGGTCCTGTGAATTTAGTAAACCCGTTACCTGTACCTCCATAGGTACTTGCAATTACAGCATTTATTGGATTAGATCCATCAAAACTGTTTCCATAAATATTTTTTCCGGTTGCTAATTTCGTAGCTGTTGCTGCATTACCATTTAAGGCTGCATTAATAGTGGTAGCAGTAAATGCACCATTTGCATCTCTTGCAACAATGGCGTTATTTGTATTCGCAGCTGTTGCTGTAGTTGCAGAATTTTCAACTTTTCCAGCCGATACAATGGTTGCTAATTTAGAATCATCAATAGCAGCACTGCTTGAGATATTTGCATTTGTTAAATCTACAATTGTATTTGCAGCTGCATTTATAGTTTTATTCGTCAAAGTCTCTGTGCCATCTAATGTAGCTAACACCCCTGAATTTGGTAATTCTAAAACTGTTGTAGCTGTTGTTTTAAGTGTAACGTCAGAGGCATTGGTTCCATTTGCAGGAGCTACTGTTACATTACCACTAGTAGTAATCGCACCTCCAAGTGTTATTGTAAAATTGTTGTCATTTGCTATACCAGTTCCACCATTTACAGGATTGATAACACCAGTAATACTACTACCATTTATAGAACTTCCTGAGATATCACTTAATGTAGCCAATGTTCCCGAAGTTGGTAGTATTAATACTGTTGGTCCTGTTGTTTTCAATGTAATATCTGAAGCATTAGATCCAGTTGTACCTGTTGTTGTTAAATTTCGTCCAAGTGTAATTGTCTTATTAGTGTTAGCAACACCTGTTCCACCATTCGCTCCTGCTATTACACCGGTAATTTGATTACCAGAAATATTACTAATAGCAGTAGTTACATATTGAGTACTTGCAATAGTACCATCGTTTGAGGGATAAGATGCAGTAGGCACAATTGGTGTACCCGTAAAAGTTGGACTAATTGCTCTTACCACATTACCAGTACCAGTTGTTGAAATTTCTTCAACTCTACCAGCACCGGCACTCACACGTCCTAATATTTTATTAGTTGCAGTTACATTTTGAATTTTATCGTAAGTAACATTTGAGTTTAAAATTGTTTGAGTTGTTACTTTACCATTTCCAATAGTAGTGGTACCATTATTATCAATGGTGACATCACCCGTCATATCCACTTTTGCAGCTTGATTGTTTACATCACCTACAATTATTTTTGCACTTTCTAATAAAGATCCAATGGAAGATACTCCTGTGATAGTTGTACTTGCAGCATTTGTAATTCTACCTTTTGCATCAATGGTAATGGTAGGCACTGAAGTTGCTCCTCCATATACACCAGCCGTAACACCTGAATTTGCTAAAGTAGTTGCAAAAGTTCCACCACCAATACCTGTAACATCACCGGTTAATTCAATGGTTTGATCACCCGTGTTCGTTCCAGAAACTGTTGCATTATCAGTTAGCGTTATTGTTTTTGAACTCGTACCACCTGCAATGCTAAATCCTACAGCAGCAGGTGATAACGTTAATCCATTAATTGTTTTATTGGTTAAATTTTCTGAACCATCAACAGTAGCTAAAACACCAGAAGTAGGCAAAGTTAAATTAGTACTTGCTGTAGTTTTTAAAGTGATGTCAGAAGCATTCGAGCCAGTTGTTCCTGTTGTAGTAAATGCTCTACCTGTATTTATATTGCCACCAAGTGTAATTGTTTTACCTGAATTTGCAACGCCAGTACCACCATTCGCACCTGCAACAATACCTGTTACATTCGTTGAAGTTCCTACTAAATTAGCAGTGATCGTACCTGCACTAAAATTACCAGTAGCGTCTCTTTTTACAATGGTATTTGCTGAGCTATTATTGGTTGCAGCATTGGCTAATAATTCAGCAGTATTGATATCTGCTGCTGAAGATCCACCCACACTTGCAACTCTAGGTGTTCCAGCATTACCTGTTAAATCACCCGATAATTGAATTTTTCCTTTCACTAAACTAGCAGCATCAGGTGTAGCCGCACTTACAAAAGCAGTTGTTGCAACTTGGTTGGTACTTGTTCCCGCAGTTGCAGTTGGAGCTGTTGGAACACCGGTTAATGAAACATCTACAATAGTTTTATTTGTAAAAGTTTCAGTTCCAGCTAAAGTAGCAATCGTTCCTGATGTAGGTAATGTTACATTTGTTAATCCTGTACTAGTTAATGTGGTACTATAATTACCGACAGTAGTAAAACTATTTGCAGTTAATATATTACCACCTAAAGTGATTGTTTTATTTCCGTTGTCTACACCTGTACCTCCATAATTACCAGCAATAGCTTGTGTTAAATCAGTACTGCCATCAAAGGCGTTACCATAAATATTTACTGGAGCAGCAAGTGTTGAAGCTGTATTTGCATTTCCATTTAAACTTGCTGTAATTACTCCAGCACTGAAGTTTCCTGTTACATCACGTTTAACCAATGAGTTACTAGTGTTAGAACTAGTAGCAGCAGCTACGGTAGTATTAATAGTAGCCATTGTTGCTGTATTTACACCAGCAAAAGTTTTTACTGTTGGCAAATCAGCGGTACCTGATAAATCACCAGCTAACTGTAACTTTCCTTTAATAATTGTACTTGCATCAGCTACAGAAGCATTGGTAACAAAAGTTGCGACAAATGCGGTTGTTGCAATTTGATTATCCTGAGTATTTGGCGCCGCTGTTGGCGCAGTTGGTATTCCAGTTAATGATGGACTAACTAACGATTTGTTAGTCATTGTCTCCGTGCCAGATAAAGTAGCAATCGTACCTGAAGTAGGTAAAGTAACATTGGTTGTTCCAACACTTCTTAATGTAGTACTATAGTTACCAGCAGTGGTAAAATTACCGGCAGTTAAAATATTTCCACCAAGTGTAATTGTTTTAGTTCCATTATCAACACCTGTTCCACCATAATTGGGTGCTATGACTTGTGATAAATCATTGCTTCCATCAAATGAATTTCCATATATAGATTTTGCATTTGCTAAAGTAGTAGCAGTAGAAGCATTACCCGTTAAATTACCAGTAACATTTCCAGTTAAAGATGCTGTAATATTACCTGCGCTAAAATTGCCACTAGCGTCTCTTTTTACAATTGCGTCGTTTGTATTTGCATCGGTTGCTGCATTAGCCAAAATTTCAGCAGTATGAATAGTTACTGAACTTGATCCTCCAACACTGTTAACTGTTGGTGCAGCTGCAATTCCTGTTAAATCGCCAGCTAATCTTATTTTTCCTTTTACTAAGGTTGTTGCATCAGGAGTTGATTGTGTGATTGCATTATCAACAAAATCTTTTACTGCTTTTACGGATGGATATTTAGAATCCAAAGTACCGTCGGCACTAACATCAATACTTTTATTACTTGCATCTTCTTTATAACCAAAGCGCGTAATTAAAGTAGCAGTGTCTGCAATCAAAGCTGCTACTTTTGCATTATTCTCAATCAATGATGATCTATAAACAGCCAACATATTTAAAGTATCATTCTTTAGCAAATATGGAAGCAATGCAGCTGGCATGTCAGTATATTGAACCCTATTGTTGATAGCTAAAGTATTCGCAGTTATGTCAGAAGCATTTTGGCTAATATTAGAAGTGTTACTTGAAATTTGGGATGTATGAACAAGAATATCTGCTGTATTTACATTTAATAAGTTTTTTAATAAACTAGAATCAGCATAAATTCTATTTGCAAGTGTTAATGAATCAGCTTGCTCTTTTAATAAATTGGTATTAATAATAGATGTGTTTTGGTCTATCAACCTTTTTAAAGAACCAGAGTCAATACTTTGTTTTGATGCAAGCGCAGCAAGATCAGTGCTTAATTGCGTTTCAGCAGCAGTGGCTCTTGTAACTTCTGAAGTAATACTTGAAGTATTCGCAGCTATTAAAGTAGGTAAAGTTGTTATAGTTGCTGAACTCACACCACCAACGCTATTCACAACTGGTGAACTAGCTGTGCCACCTAAGTCACCTGCTAATTGTAATTTACCTTTTTGGATAGTTGATGCATCAGGCGTTGCTGCTGCTGTTAGTGTATTTACAAATGCAGTGGTTGCAATTTGCGTTGAATTATCATTTGAAGCTGGATTTGGCGCAGTTGGTATTCCTGTGAATGAAGGTGAAGCAATTGTTGCTCTTAAAGCAATGTCTGCAATATTTGCAGTAATACTTGAAGTGTTTGCAGTGATACTTGTTGTTGCAGCTGTTATTCTTGTGCTTAAAACAGTCTCTGCTGTATTAGCTCTATTAACCTCTGAAGTTAAACTCGCGTTCGTTGAACTAATATTAGTTTGCAATACACCTTCAGCTGATGTAGCTCTTGTAACCTCTGAAGTTAAACTCGCGTTTGTAGAACCAATACTTGAATTTAATGCTGTTTCCGCTGTAGTTGCTCTTGTAACTTCAACAGTAATACTATTTGTGTTAGAAATTATATTTGAAGTGTTGTTCGCAATTAAGGTTGGCAAAGTAGTAATTGTTGAAGAACTAATTCCACCTACACTATTCACCACTGGTGCACTTGCAGTACCACCTAAATCATTAGTTAATTGAATTTTTCCTTTTATAATATTGCTTGCATCAGGTGTAGCTGCTGCAGTTAGCGTATTTACAAATGCAGTTGTTGCAATTTGAGTTGAATTGTCACTTGCAGATGGTGTTGGTGCAGTTGGTATACCAGTGAATGATGGTGATGCAATGGTTGCTCTTAAAGCAATGTCACTTGTATTTATTGTAATACTTGAAGTGTTTGCAGTTATGCTAGTTGTTGCGGCTGTTATTCTTGTGCTTAAAGCAGTCTCTGCAGTAGTAGCTCTATTAATTTCTGCAGTCAAACTTGCATTCGTTGAACCAATGCTTGTAGTTAAAACTCCTTCTGCTGTAGTTGCTCTACTCACTTCTGAAGTTAAACTTGCATTCGTTGAATTAATATTAGTTTGCAATACACCTTCAGCTGTAGTTGCTCTACTCACTTCTGAAGTTAAACTTGCATTCGTTGAATTAATATTAGTTTGCAATAC
>Ga0114975_10001563_pt1 | contig 16233 bp, 15 predicted proteins | sample S_130626_EF_Meta_FD_87031 | JGI IMG/M metagenome (GOLD analysis project Ga0114975, IMG submission 87031) | Freshwater microbial communities from Lake Simoncouche, Canada to study carbon cycling - S_130626_EF_MetaG | ecosystem: Environmental > Aquatic > Freshwater > Lake | place: Lake...
AATACCAGCTAAGCTAGCTTCAATCGCTTTGTCAGCTGAAGTAATTGCATTAACTACGTCACGGTTTTCTAAAGTATATACTTCGAAAAATTGTAAATTAGCTGTTGACTGTAAATAAGAACGTACTCTGTCCTTATCTGTAATACCAGCTAATTCAATACTGATAATTCCTTTTGTTGGATCTGGATTAATATTAGGAGAAGCAAGACCGAATTTATCGATACGTGTTCTTAAAATTTTATAAGTATTGTTGAAAGCAATCGTTGATTGATCTCTTAAATAAGCAGCAACCACATCGTCAGAAGCGTCAATTTTTAATTTACCGTTACTTCTTGTTGCGAAAAGAGGGGCTAATTTACCAGTTGGGTTTACCAATTTATATTCCTCTCTAAATAAAGAGATTAAATCAGCACGACTATTTGCCTTTTTAACAACAGCGTTACTTAATGCGGTATTAAAGGAGGGATCCTTTGTATAGTTTGCCAATGATTTGATTAAGCCGTCTAAGCCAACCTCCATTGTTACACTCATACCACCTTGTAAATCAAGGCCTAGCATTAATTCTTTTCCTTTAGCTTCTCCATAAGTAGTTAGGCCGAAAGCTAATTTAGAGTCTTTAGTACTATCTAATAATCGCTTGTAATATGATTTTTGTAAATCACTAATACTGTCGTTATAAAGTAATTGTTCTTCCTTGTTGGAAGGGTATACTTGTTCAGCTTTTGGGAATTGTTTTACCCAAGATGATGCTTTAGCATCCATTGATTTTTCATGACTACGAACAATCCATGTAAAAGACAATTGGTAGATACAAATTAAAATAAGCGCAATCGCAAAAAAGCGAACTAATCCTTTTAGTTGCATAATAGTTTGGTTAACTGATTTTTAGTCGGCAAATATAATGGAAAGGAGGGAAAAATTAGGCCAAAAAGGCATTATTTTACAGCCGAAAGTTTGATTTCAAAATACAAGGGTGAATTACCCGGAATAGATCCAGATCCTCTTGTTCCATAGCCTAATGAAGATGGAATTAAAACCTTAATTTCTCCACCCACACCAATTTTAGGTACGGCTATGACCCAACCTTGAATTAATTGATTTAATGGATAGGTAATGGTGCCAGCATCAAATTGAGTTCCATTCATCAATAAACCTTTATAAGTCACTGTAATTGTGTTAGTTGCAACCGGTTTGGTTGAATTTCCTGGGGTTATTATTTCATATAGAATACCACTAGGATCTGTCGTATAGTTAATTGAATTTGACTTCGCAAAACTGATCATTTGTTCTTGTTCGCTAGCGCCAGACTTGCTACAACTTGAAATGGCAGAAATACCTAAAATAATAGAAAAAATGGCTAAAATGGAGGTAAATATTGCTTTTTTGGGACTTTTTGAGCTGAAATTGATCATTTTTTTGATTTTATATGTTTTAATTCTTGATAGCGTTGTTCGTTCATTTCTGAAGTAAATTGTTGGTAGAACCATCCAAATCCGATGGAAATGACAAGTATAGATATGATGATCCAAATTTCATTGCCTCGACTGTTTACTTGCATATTGGCTCTTTCATACCAGTCAAATTCAGTAATTAGTAAAACTAAAACCCCTAAGCTTAAACCAACGCTTAATCCTCTTAAAAAAGGTCGTCGTTTATATTGGGGCTGTAATCTTTCTTTTTCCCATTGGGCATAGAATTTTTCTTCTTCAGGGCTTATCATGGTGCAAATTTATACAAACCCTCGATAATATAGTCGCCTTAATGTACTTTTAATTACAAATAAGAAAACTACTTATGAAAAAAATGATTCAAAAATGGGGAACTACAATTTACATATTAATTTTATCTGTGCATTTGTATGCACAAGTATTAGGCGATAGTTATAGTAGTTTACAGTTTATTACTAAGGCTTTATTGTTGCCTACTTTAATTGTTTTTTTATTAGCACAAGATGGTTTTGCAGCATTTCCAAATATAAAATGGTTTTTAATCATCGCCTTATTTGGATCATTTATGGGGGACGTACTTTTAACCTATCCGGACTACTTTATTTTTGGCATGGTTGCCTTTATGACCACACATATTTTCAATATTCTTTTCTTTAATAAATTAAATGGAGTAGGGCAAGCAAAATCAAATAAGTTTAAAGTATTTGCATTATTGTTAGCTGGATTTTGTGTTTTAATATTTTTTCAATTAAAAGATGCAATGGGAGGGTTAATTTATCCAGTGCTAGTTTATATGATTTTAATTTGTACTGCTGCATTAATGGCAATTCATGCAGGAGGGAATTTAAAAGGGGCATTGATTTCAAAACTTTTTTGGTTGCCAGGAATGTTGTTTTTTATTAGTTCTGATGCGGTTTTAGCGTTTAATAAATTTGACTGGTCAATTCATCATCCTATTAAAAATATTGGTTTAGTAACCATGATAACTTATGGTATTGCACAATTATTATTAGTTAAAGGATTCCAGTTATTTATTAAACAACAAACCATTAATGATCGACCTTAAAATAATTTGCAATTAAATTATTGAAAATATTTTGAACGTTTAATTATAAAAAAGGCCCCTCAATCGAGGAGCCTTTTTTTATTTCCATGCACTTGATGTGCAATGTATTTTAGTAACCCATGCCACCCATGTCAGGAGCATGTCCACCTGCTTGTGGAGCAGCAGGAGCTGGCTTGTCAGCAATTACACATTCAGTTGTTAACAACATAGATGCAATTGAAGCAGCATTTTCTAAAGCAACTCTTGAAACCTTAGTTGGATCGATAACACCTGCTTTGAATAAGTTTTCGAATACTTCTGTTCTTGCATTGAAACCAAAGTCGTCTTTACCTTCTTTGATTCTTTGAACAACAATAGAACCTTCGATTCCACTATTCTTAACAATTTGACGAAGTGGTTCTTCAATTGCACGACGTACAATTTGAATTCCTGTATTCTCATCTTCGTTTGCGCCTTTTAATTTATCTAAGCTAGCAACGGCACGGATATAAGCCACACCACCACCAGGTACGATACCTTCTTCAACAGCAGCACGAGTTGCGTGTAAAGCATCATCAACACGGTCTTTCTTTTCTTTCATTTCAGTTTCAGTTGCAGCACCTACATAAAGTACAGCTACACCACCACTTAATTTCGCTAAACGCTCTTGTAATTTTTCACGATCGTAATCAGAAGTTGTATTTTCAATTTGCGCTTTGATTTGATTTACACGGCTAGTGATATCTGCTTTTTTACCTTTACCACCAACAATCACGGTGTTGTCTTTATCAATTGTAATAGAAGATGCTTGACCTAAATAAGTTAAGTCTGCATTTTCTAATTTAAATCCTTGCTCCTCGCTAATTACCGTACCAGCAGTTAAAATTGCAATGTCGTTTAACATTTCTTTTCTTCTATCACCAAATCCTGGTGCTTTCACTGCAGCTACTTTAATAGTGCCACGTAATTTGTTTACTACCAATGTTGCCATTGCTTCACCTTCTAAGTCTTCGGCAATAATAACTAATGGACGACTAGTTTGCGCTACTTTCTCTAAAATATGTAAGATGTCTTTCATTGCTGAAATTTTCTTATCATAAATTAAGATATAAGGGTTTTGCATTTCTGCTTCCATCTTTTCGCTATTAGTAACGAAATATGGAGATACATAACCACGATCAAATTGCATTCCTTCTACCACATCAACTGTAGTATCAGTTCCTTTTGCTTCTTCAACAGTGATAACACCTTCTTTACCTACTTTTGACATTGCCATTGCAATTAACTTTCCAATTTCATTATCGTTATTTGCAGAGATAGAAGCTACTTGTTCAATCTTTTTAGTATCGTTTCCGATAGTTTGAGATTGTGCTTTCAAGCTTGCTACTACTTTTTCAACAGCTTTGTCAATACCACGCTTTAAATCCATTGGATTAGCACCAGCGGTTACGTTTCTTAAACCTTCGCTAACAATAGCTTGTGCTAAAACAGTTGCAGTTGTTGTACCATCACCAGCTTGGTCAGCTGTTTTTGAAGCAACTTCTTTAACCATTTGAGCACCAATATTTTCAATTGGATCTTCTAAATCAATTTCTTTAGCAACAGATACACCGTCCTTAGTTACTGATGGTGATCCAAATTTTTTCTCAATTACAACGTTACGACCTTTTGGCCCTAATGTTACTTTTACAGCGTTGGCTAATGTGTCAACACCTTTTTTCATTTTATTTCTCGCTTCTAAGTCGAAAAAAATCATTTTTGACATATCAAGTTATTTTTAATTCTTTAAAATTTAATTATTGGATATTGCAATTATACAATTGCCAAAATATCACTCTCGCGCATGATCAATAAATCTTGACCTTCAATTTGAATTTCAGTACCTGCGTATTTACCATATAAAACGGTATCACCTACTTTAACAGTTACTGGTTCGTCTTTTTTACCAGGACCTGCAGCTACAATTACACCACGTTGTGGTTTTTCTTTTGCTGTGTCTGGGATAATAATACCTCCAGCTGTTTTCTCCTCAGCAGCGGCAGGCGTAACAATTACTCTGTCATGTAAAGGCGTAATGTTTAACTTTTTAGCCGTACTCTTTGCCATACTTTATTAGTTTTGGTTTTATAAATTAATTGGTTCATCTGTAAGTATCCAAGAATCTTGCCAATGACTTTTTTACGTATAAAATGAGTCAAAATAGCAGTATAATGGCAACATTATAGACAAGGGAGACAAATCTATGCTTTAAATTGACTATTCAAGGTTTATTTATGTAAAAAATGTCAGTTTTTTTGGAATTATTTGAATAGATTTGCAGCCCTTATAGCTCTTAATATTATGATGAACAGACGAAATATTCGAATTAAAGTAATGCAGGTTTTATATATGCTTGAGTCTAAAATTCAAGGTAGTTCCACCACATTACTTAACAAAGAATTTGAGAAAACGCGTAATTTATTTGTTTTCTTAGTTCATCTTATCCACCAGGTTGCTTTATATGCAGAAGTGGAGTCCCAGCAAAGAGCTTCTAAAAACCTCCCCAATACGGCCGATTTATCAGTTAATATTAAAATTGCCGGCAATTTAATTGTTTGGCAAACCCTCGAAAGTGAATCTTATAAAAAGGTACTAGCATTAGTAAAGCCGCAACAATGGATAGAAGAGGATTTCGTGAAAAACTTATTTAGACAATTATCTGAATCAAACGAGTATAAAGCTTATATCCTAGAAGAAAGTAGAGATAAATCAAAAGAGAAGGAAATTTTAAAATTCATTTTTGGGACCATCATTTTGGGATCAGAAAATGCGGTTGATTATATCGATGAACATTTCACCAATTGGGAGGACGAAGGTGATATGATGATTGGGTTTGTGTTGAATTATATTCAAAAGCCAGGGGCTATTGATTTTTATGATTTAGTGGGCGATGAGAAAATGAAATTTGCAAATGATTTATTGCAAACAGCGATTGATAAAAAGTCCATTTCTGAAGAAATCATAAAACCAAAATTAAACAACTGGGATCCTGAACGTATTGCCATGATTGATATGATTTTACTTCGCTTGGGTGTTTGTGAGTTGGTCTATTTTGATACTATTCCAACAAAAGTTACCATTAATGAATATATTGATTTAGCCAAGGAATATAGTACTGAGCAAAGTGGTCATTTTGTTAATGGAATTTTAGATAGCATTCACAAAGAATTAGTTGGTAACGGAAAAATTCAAAAAGTAAGTTTTAAGGGTAAATAGTATGCAATAGGGCTAAATAATTAGTTTACCTTATATTTGTAAAAGACATTAAGTCTTCCAATAGATAATTCAAATTTCAAATAATTAAACAAATAAAAATGACAGCAATTTTATTACAAGCACCACAAGGTGGAGGGACTTTTCAATTAGTATTTTTAGGTGGTATCATCGTAGTATTTTGGTTTTTCATGATTCGCCCACAAGCTAAAAAAGCGAAGGAGCAAAAAAAGTTCATTGATAACATGCAAAAAGGAGATAAAGTAGTAACCATTGCAGGTATTCATGGTACGATTAGCAAAGTAAATGAAGACAATACTGTTCAATTAGAAGTAAGCCCCGGAACTTATTTAAAAATTGAGCGTTCTTCAATAAGTTTAGAATGGTCTCAAGCAATTAACAAATAGTTTACTGCTAAATAATATGATATCCGAAATAGGTTTCTAGTAATTAGAAGTCTGTTTCGGATTTTTTTTGTTCAATTTTCGTGTAAATTTATACAGCATAACTTTGTATTAATATGTCCAAAATAATTGGTTTAACAGGGGGGATTGGTTCAGGAAAGTCCATGGTTGCAAAAGTATTTGCGAATATGGGTGTGCCTGTATTTGATGCCGATGCAACAGCTAAACAAATTATGAATACCAACGAAGAAGTTAAGGAAAAATTAATTGCGGCATTTGGAGCCGATGTTTATACTTTAAACAATGAAATTGATACTGAAAGAAATGTTTTAGGATCAGCAACAAAGCAATTCGTTTTAAATAAAGCCTATTTGTCTAAAATTGTTTTTTCTGATACGCATCAATTGGCCATTCTAAATTCAATCGTTCATCCGGTTACCATAAAAGCAGCCATTGATTGGGCCGATGCGCAAACCACCCCTTATGTAATAAAGGAAGCTGCATTATTTTTCGAATCTGGATCCTCCCATGGCGTTCATAGAATCATTGGGGTAAGTGCACCTAAGTCATTAAGAATACACAGGGTCATGAAAAGAGATCAATGTACAAAGGAAGAAGTTGAAAAGAGAATGTTGAATCAAATTGACGAATCTCTTAAAATGAAATTATGTGACTGGGTAATTGTAAATGATGACCAACAATTATTGTTGCCACAAATAGTAGCATTACATGAAAAAATTATGGCTACTTTATAATCTTATAACACCAACGCTTTAATCTTCCTTCAAAATCAAATGGGGTAGTAGCTTTTGTAATATCCTTTATTTGTTTGCTATTGATATTTTCAAGATCAATAATGAATTGCGTAAAGTTGGTACTAAAATATAAAATGCCACCAGGTTTCATGGCTCGAATTACATCATTTATTAATTCTACATGATCGCGTTGAATATCTAAAATATCGTTCATTCTTTTGCTATTGCTAAAGGTTGGAGGATCCATGACTACTAAATCATAATAATTTGTAGGCAATGTTTTTAAATATTGCTTTACGTCAGCGTGAATGAATTGGTATGCAACAGTATTTTTTAATAAGTTAATAGCAAAATTGTCTTCACTCCATGCTAAATAAGTTTTAGATAAATCAACCGATGTGACTGATTTAGCACCTGCTGCTGCTGCATAAACCGAAAAAGAACTAGTATAACTAAACAAGTTTAAAAAGTGATTGTCCTTTGATTCCGCTGCCACCATTTGTCTTGTTATACGATGGTCTAAAAATAAACCTGTGTCTAAATAGTCGGTAAGGTTCACTAGAAATTTATGACCGTTTTCCTGTACCGTAATAATTTTTGATTCTGTGACTTCTTCCTTTTCATATTGTCCTTCTCTGTGGGACATTCTTTTTCGTAACTTAACATACATATGATCAATAGGAACTCCTGTCATAGTAGCTATAATCGCTTTTGTGGTTTCAAACCAAGCAGCATGTTCTTCATCCGTCAAAGCATGCCTTCTGTTGTATTCAGCTATATAAATGTACTCCTCATAAAATTCTACACAAATAGGAAATTCAGGTAAGTCATGGTCATAAAGTCTCCAACAAGTTAAGCTTAAGCGCTTTGCCTGTTTTTGTCGGTGCTTATAATTTTTAAGCAACCTATTTTCAAACATTTGAAATTTCTCGGGAGTCATTAGTTTACTTATACCTTGAGGTACGTGAATACAAAAATAGTATAAAAAAGAAGCGCTACCATCTGGTAACGCTTCAAATTATAAAATGAAAGTTATTTATACTTATTTCAATTTTGCTAAAGCTTCTTTTATTCTAGCCCAAGCTCTTTCAATATTTGTCATACTATTTGCAAATGAAAAGCGAACACAATTAGGTTCTCCAAATGCATCTCCCATTACTGAAGAAACGTGTGCTGTATTTAATAAGTACATACTAAAATCAGCAGCGTTAGAAATAGTTTGTGTGCCATCAGATTTTCCATAATATGAACTTACATCAGGGAAAACATAAAAAGCGCCTTCTGGTGCATAGCACTTAAATCCTGGCATTTCACTTACTAATTTTAAAGTAGTTGTACGACGACGTGTAAACTCCTCCGTCATTTCCAAGGATGGTTTTAGATCGCCAACTAAAGCGGTAACTGCTGCTTTTTGAGTAATGGAGCAAGTACCTGATGTAAATTGGCCTTGTAATTTTTCCATTGCTTTTGCAATTTCAACTGTTGAAGCTGTGTATCCAAGTCTCCAACCTGTCATCGCAAAACCTTTACTTAATCCGTTTATAACTACAATTTGATCTTTAATTTCATCAAATTGAGCGATGCTTTCATGTTTGCCTACAAAGTTGATGTACTCATAAATCTCGTCCGATAAAATCGTGATTTGAGGATATTTTTTAAATAAATCTGCTAAAGCTTTTAATTCATCTTTGCTATAAACCGCTCCACTTGGATTACAAGGGCTGGAGAACATAAATACTTTTGTATTAGGTGTAATAGCAGCTTCAATTTGAGCAGGTGTAGCTTTAAATCCCGCTTCAGTAGTGGTTCTGATTTCAACCACTTTACCGCGTGCAATTTTCACTAACTCAGAATAAGTTACCCAATAAGGAGTAGGAATGATTACTTCATCACCATCATCAACCAATGCTAATATGGCGTTTGCTAAACTTTGTTTGGCACCTGTTGATGTAACAATTTGTTCTGGTTTATAGTCAAGGTTATTGTCTCTTTTTAATTTAGCACAAACCGCTTCTCTTAAATCTAAAAATCCAGCAACTGGCGTATAATGTGACCAGTTATCATTAATTGCTTTAATAGCTGCGTCCTTAATATGCTGAGGTGTATCAAAGTCGGGTTCACCTAAACTTAGGTCAATAACATCAATTCCCTGCGCTCTTAATTCGCGACCCAACTTAGCCATTTTCAAAGTTTCTGGCTCACTAAAACGATTCAATAATGAAGATAATATCATAGTATTTAATTTGATGTTACAAATTTCGCAAATTATTCGCAAACGCCTGTAAGTTTTAGGCTTTTGAAAGCATTTAATTATTCAGTCTTTGAGCTCAGCTTTGTGAATATCTATGGAAACTCAATAGGGAAGGACAATTAAGGCAATATGTTGTCGAAATTTGGCAGGAAGTCTTTTTTCCTTTTTAGCTCATAATCATAAATTAATCGACCCATGTTTTTATAAAATGGGTAGCCAATGGTATCGTAATCATATTTACTGTCGTTTAGTATACCATCCTTATTACAATAAATAACACCACTTAGCATAAACTCAACTTTATTAACCGGGTCAACGATATAGGTGATGTCTAATAAAAATCCATAAGCATCTCCAACCTTATTAAATATTTTAATATTGGAAGGGATGTGTGTTTTCTCTGCACCCATAAACATAAATTTACAATAGGCTGGCCAATAATCAACTGAGTCATAAGTAGGGTATTGTGATTCAGTGGGAAGGGTGTGCATCCATTTTAGTAGAAATTGACGATCCTCCTTAGTAAGGTTAAACCTGTTTTTTACGGGTGTCTCATCATAAAAAATAACTGACTGTAAAATATGATGTAAGTCGTTTAAATAAATTCGGTTTTTCACTGAAAAATCTAAAGGGTTCATCACTAGTGAATCATCACTATTATAATAACCTTTACCTAAAAAAGCATTGTAATAAGGGAGTTGTTGTTTATTATATTGAGCATCCTGATGATATATTTTTTTACCATTGTCATTAAAAAAATCAATGGCTTGTGTTTGTCTGCTCTCTTCTTGTGTTCTTCCTAATTCTAATCGGTTGCGAATGTATGCATCCTTGTATCCTTTTTCAGCCAGTTTTGAATGAATACTTTCCTGACCCATAAATTCAAACAATCTATTTGCAGCATTATTATCACTCACTAAAAATATTTCTTTTATGGCTTGTTCAATAGTTTGTTTTCCATTAATACTATATGCATTATTGTAAATAATTTCTTGTCTTGCTCCAACACTATCATAATACATCGTGGTGGATTTATTTACACCAGGTATATTTAAAGTATTTAGTTTGTCTAAAGCTAAAATGGCCAATGGCATTTTAACAGTGCTAGCAGGGTAAAAGTATTCGGATGGATTTAATCGATAACTGAACTCTTTAAAATGAGGTACATTGTTTTTATCTCTATCAATTTGTGTGTAAAATAATTGAACACGGTACTCATTTGGGTTGTTTAATATTTCTCCAAATTGTGCTGGATTTTGACGCATGAGGTTTTCCAAAAACGTCGTATTTACTTGTGCCTGACTGCACAAAGTAGTGAGTATTAAGCATAGCGAGGCTGTCAAAAATTTCATATTCAAATGTATTAAAAACTAACATACATTTGTCTAAGATTATGGAAAAATTTATATCTGTATTTGATATGTTTAAAATTGGGGTTGGGCCGTCAAGCTCCCATACCCTTGGGCCATGGCTAGCGGCCTTACATTGTTTAAATCATTTTGATGATTTACAAAAAGTTGAAAAAATACAAATTAAATTATATGGTTCATTAGCTAAAACGGGTAAAGGTCATGGTACTGACATTGCAGTTGTCATGGGTATTATTGGAGCAGATCCAACAACAATTGACACAAGTTTGATTAGTAGTTTCATAGATGATGTTAAAAAGAATCAATCAATTCGCTTAAAAAATTTAAAGGATATTCAATTTAAATATGATTCAGATATTATTTTTCTGAAAGATCAATCCTTATCTCATCATCCCAATGGATTACAATTTGTAATTACCATTAACGGGGTTGAACAAATATTTACTTATTTTTCAATTGGAGGTGGCTTTATCGAATTTGAAGTTGGACCGAATGCGACAAATGCAAGTGTAGCAGAAGCGACAACTTTAGGGAATAAACAAAATGCTACTGATGCAGGGAATAAACCAAAATTAGACGTTCCATTTGATTTTTATGCAACTGATGAATTATTACATTGGTGTATGAAAACTGGAATGAATATTAGTGAGATTGTAAGAGAGAATGAAAAGACGAATTTAGATGAGTCAATATTAAATGAAAAATTAGATGCCATTTGGGACGCCATGTTATCCTGCATATACAAAGGATGTAAAACAGAGGGCGTTTTACCTGGAGGCTTACAAGTTAGACGTCGTGCATTTGATTTAAATAATAAATTAATTCAAAATGTATCATTTCAAAATTTGGAAGAATGGAAAAGCCTTATAGTTAAAGGAGGCCATGACTTCAGTTATATACTTGACTGGGTAAGTTGTTTTGCTTTAGCTGTTAATGAAGAGAATGCAAGTTTTGGAAGAGTAGTTACTGCACCTACTAACGGCGCAGCTGGTGTGATACCTGCAGTGTTATTATATGCTCAATTATTTTGTAATAAAACTAGTGCTTCTGAAATTAGACGTTTTTTAATGACCGCAAGTGCCATTGGTGTTTTATTCAAAAGTGGTGCTACAATTTCAGCTGCAATGGGGGGATGTCAAGCAGAGATAGGCGTATCTTCTGCCATGGCTGCAGCCGCTTTAACTGAATTGTTAGGAGGTAATCAAAAACAATGTTTAATGGCCGCAGAAATTGCAATGGAGCATCATTTAGGTTTAACCTGCGATCCAATTGGTGGCTTGGTTCAAATACCATGTATTGAACGCAATACAATGGGAGCCATTAAAGCAATTACTGCTGCGCAATTAGCATTACAAAGTAAACCTGATTTTGCAGTGGTTAGTTTAGATAAAGTAATTAAAACAATGTGGAATACTGCATTAGACATGAGTGTCAAATACAAGGAAACGGCTGACGGAGGGTTGGCGGTTCAAATTCCAATAGCACTCGCAGAGTGCTAGTATAATTTATTCCTGAGTAATTTAAAATTATAATTCGCCTTCAACAAATTCGTGATTTGAATAGTCTTTAATGACATCGTATAAAGTACCCCTTTCAATAGGTTGTCTTTTTACTTGTTTAATGAGTGCTACTAATTGTTCAGTTGTCATAGCGGGATTTTGCTCCTCACTACCTGCCATAGAATATATTTTTGTAGTATCGTCAATCGTGCCATCAATATCATTAACACCGTAACTCAAAGTTAATTGAGCAGTGTCACGACCTAACATAGGCCAGTATGCTTTTACGTGTGGGAAGTTGTCAAGATACAAACGTGATATAGCATACATTTTTAAATCATTGATCATGGTAGATTCGGGTACATGACTCATGTCATTGCCATCGTTTCTAAATTTCAATGGAATAAAAGTGTTGAAGCCTTTTGTTTTATCTTGAAGTTGGCGCAGACGCTCCATATGATCTATTCGATGCTCATATTTTTCAATGTGTCCATAAAGCAAAGTAGCATTGCTATGCATACCTAACTCATGAGCTGTTTGGTGTATTTCCAACCATTGATCGGCAGTAGCTTTATCGGCGCAAATTTCATTTCTAATATCTGGGTGAAATATTTCAGCACCACCACCTGGCAATGAATCAAGTCCTGCTTCATGGGCTAATCGCATACCTTCTTTTGTTGTTACGTTGGCTTTTCTAAACATATATTCCAACTCAACGGGGGTAAACGCTTTGATGTGTAAAGTTGGGCGATGTGCTTTTATCGCACGCATTAATTCCAGAAAAAATGTCAACGTTAATTTTGGATGAACACCACCTACGATATGTACTTCAGTTACCGGTTTGCCATCATATGACTTAACAATATCCAACATTTGATCTATTGTTAATTCCCATCCTTCTTCCTTATGTGCGTATAATTTTGAGTAGGAACAAAATTTGCAAGAGAATACACAAACATTGGTCGGTTCAATATGAAAGTTCTTATTAAAATAAGTTTTATTGCCGTGTAAAGATTCTCTTTTCCAGTTGGCTAACGCACCAACATAGGGTAGTGATGCATGTTCAAATAAATAAACACCTTCGTCAAATAATAGGCGTTCATTTTTTATAACTTTTTGTCCAATTTCTTGTAAACGTGTATTTTGCTCGGCACCAATAATAACTTCAATTCCTTTCGTGTTCATACCTGCTTAATTTGACCACAAAGTTACGAATTATCACAAGACAAAGCTTGAAAATTAACCTATCAATATACCGGCGATACTTGCAGATAAATAGGAGGCAAGGGTACCCGCTAATAAAGCTTTTAATCCCAATTCTGCTAAGTCTTTACGTCTACCTGGGACTAATTCGCCAATTCCACCAATTAACATACCTACGCTGCTAAAATTTGCAAAACCACATATGGCAATACTAACAATAAACAATCCTTTTTCAGTCATGATAGGTACCACTTTGCTGGTAAGACTTTTAAACGCTACAAATTCATTGATGGTCAATTTTTGTCCAAGTAAAGTAGCTGCATTTTGAATATCAACATTTGGAATACCCATTGCCCATGCCATCGGATAAAATAGTTTTCCAAATAAATAGTTTAAGCTCAAATCTAAATTTGCGCTAAATAAATGTCCGATTTTTAATAAGCTCCAATCAATGAAAGCGATTAATGCAATAAAACCAATTAACATGGCAATTACATTCATAGCAATTTTAAAACCTTCACCCGCACCATGTGTAATCGCATCAATAGTATTACTGTATTGACTTTTAACTTCTAATTTAACTTTTCCCATTGTTTGCGATTCCTCGGTTTCAGGGAATAATATTTTGGCAATAACAAGCGCTCCAGGTGCAGCCATTAAGCTTGCAGTAATTAATTTCGGTGCTAAGTCGATACCAGCTTGAGCACCCATATTAGCATATACAATTAAGATACCACCTGCAATACAGGCAAGACTTCCACTCATACTAGCCAAAATCTCACTTTTAGTCATTGTCGGTAAATAGGGACGAATCATTACTTGAGCTTCAACCTGTCCTACAAATGCACTTGCTACATTACTCAAAGCTTCGGCACCACTAACACGCATGATAAAATTCATGGCTTTTGCAATCAATGCCACAATTCTTTGCATAATTCCAAAGTGGTATAAAAGAGCAACCAATACACAAACCAATATAATGGTTGCAGTTACATTAAAAGCAAATACAAAACCTCCATTTGCAAAGTCAGCTACACCAGTTGGGGTAGTCGCAGAAATTCCACCATAAACAAATGCGGCTCCCTGACGAGAAAACTGTTCAATTTTACCCATTCCTCTTCCTAATATTTGGAAAAAACTTGTTACAGCTGGAATTTTTAATACCAATATTCCAATAAGCAATTGAAGTCCTAAGCCACTTGCAACTAATCTATAATTTATGTTCTTTTTATTATTCGAAAAAAGGAAAGCGATTCCTAAAATTAAGAGTACCCCAATAAGGCCTTGAAATTTATCCATAGTAAGAAATTATGGCAGTAAGATAAAAAAAATCCCGCTTAGTAGCAGGATTTTATTTTCTCAATATTGAATAATTGTTCAATTATAAATGGGCTTGAATTTTTTTGTCTAAAACGGCTTTAGGAACGGCTCCTATTTGTTTATCAACTACTTGGCCGCCTTTTACAAATAAGATCGCTGGGATAGAAGTAATACCAAAGTTCATACTCAAATTTGGATTAACATCAACGTTTACTTTTCCAATGTTTACTTTTCCTTCGTATTGAACTGCTAATTCTTCAATAACTGGCCCAATTGCACGACAAGGGCCACACCATTCTGCCCAAAAATCAATTACCGAAAGTTTATCACTTTCAATTACTACTTGCTGAAAATTTGCATCTGTAAATTCTAGTGCCATATTTTTATTTTTTAATTTGTTATTGGATGTATAGTAGAGTTCAAAAATAGTTCCAATCTTTAATAACTGACCATTTGACTTTTCCACTAAATTTATTTGTCATTGGGGACAATTAATCTGCCAATGGGGCATATAAATTATACCAAATTCACTTTGACGCCTAATTCGGGGGTATTATCCAAAAATGTAACTAAATCATCGTTCATCAAAAATCCTTTTTCAATGGTAAATAAACTGGCCACCATTTGTTCCCTTGGTTCAATGAAGGTTAGTTTAAAGGAAGATTTACCTGGATATTGCTTTAAATTCTTTTCAAAAAATGCAATCATTTCTTCATTTAAATGTGCTGGATGTAGTGTAAGTTCAATAGACCTTGTTTGATTTTGTTTTACCGTTTCTAACAAGGACATACTTTGTATTTTGAATTCAAAATTATTAGGTTGGTTATACCTTGTTCTGAAGGCGCCATTTATGTGAATTTTTTGACCAACTTCAAGATAATTTTGAAACTTAACATAATCCTCACTCCATAAAATAAAATCCGTTTTACTAGTAAAATCTTCAATGACAAATGAGCCAAAATTCTTACCTGTTTTAGTAACTCTATGTTGAACATCAATAACTAATCCAGCTAATTTAAACGTTTTACCCAGTTGATTTGGATTGACTGATAAATTATCCCTTACTTCATTGAAGTCTGTGATATTAGTGAAATTATAATGACGCATTTCAAAGTTAAAATGATCTAATGGGTGTCCACTCATAAACATGCCTGTAACATCTTTCTCGTGCTCCAAAGTTTCGGTTAATGTCCAAACTTCACAAGTTGCTAATTTCGGCAAAGGTACGTGCATGGCTGATGGCAGGTCTCCAAATAAAGTATTAGTCGTTCCAGTGTCCATAGCTTGAGATGCTTGGGCATACTGAATTAATTTTTCTAAACCATTTGAACGGTCACCTTCACCAACATGAAAATATTGGGCACGATGATATTCAGGGAAACAATCAAAAGTGCCTGAATAGGCTAAACTTTCTAATGACTTTTTATTTACCGCACGTGACAAAACACGTTTGATATAATCAACCATGTCTTTAAAATGGCCGTTTTTGTTTCGTTCTATTATGATGGCTTCAATAGCGGATTCACCAACACCTTTAAGACCCCCTAAACCAAATCGAATTTGGCCAAGTTTGTTTACTGAAAACCCTTTTAATGATTCATTAATATCTGGCCCTAGTACTTTAATTCCCATTCGCTTACACTCCTCCATGAAGAAAGTGATTTTATCAATACTACCTGCATGATT
>Ga0114975_10001564_pt1 | contig 16222 bp, 27 predicted proteins | sample S_130626_EF_Meta_FD_87031 | JGI IMG/M metagenome (GOLD analysis project Ga0114975, IMG submission 87031) | Freshwater microbial communities from Lake Simoncouche, Canada to study carbon cycling - S_130626_EF_MetaG | ecosystem: Environmental > Aquatic > Freshwater > Lake | place: Lake...
TCCTCGCTAGTCTCAGGAAGCTCTTGCTCAGGCACATTAAATGCATCAACACCGAACTGTTCCTTTGTAAGATTCAAGAAGTCTTTAGCCACCATATCCTCTTCAATCATATCCTGGAATAAGTTCTTCTTCTCAGCAGACATAACGTCTTGAGACTGAGCATTAACAGAATACAACCTATCGTTCATACCGTTAACAACGATATCAACAAACTTTGGTATGATATGTACAATTGACCAGTCTAGGTTAAGATAAGACAAGTCACCATTAACGGCCAACTCGTTCTTGTACTTACTGTTAGGTTGCTCACCTCTGGCATATAGTCTAAGCCTATGAAAGTCACCATATTGATCGTAGTATCTACAGCTGCTGCTGCCGACTCTTTTAAACCATTCCCCCTCTATTGACTTTCCTACTTGTAAACCGTACTCTACAGATTCTTTTTCAGCGTCTGTTGCAGTCTGACTAGGAAACGGAATGTTTTTTATAATTACAGATGGTTTATCCATTGTTCTTTATTTGACTATTGTTGCCATGATTATTGTATCTCGCAAAGTTAATTAATAATTTTGACTTTTCCTTTTGAGTTACATAAGTATGTCTCTTGTTAGCCATAATAGCTAAACCAGAACTAATGGATGCATCAAACTTTGTACGGTTATTTATATCAAACCTAGCCCAGTCCTCTAGCGTCCTAGTGAAGTACATCGAACCCATCTCATCGGATGAACGATATGTTCCCTCAAAGTCTAAGCCAACGTGCTCCTCAATAAATGACTCTATTGCAGAGGCGTGGGCTTGCTTTACATCCTCAGATGAGTTAGGTATACCCCCAAGCTCTAACTCTGTCTTAGATAGCTTAGATTTATGCTTATCAGGTCTGTTCATAGAAAACCCTCTGTAGCCTCTGTTCTTTAAATGGTACAGCAGCCTAGGTTTATTATTCTCAGCTAGTACCGGCATGCCGTAAAACACTAGTGCCATTAACACGTCCTCAAAGAATATCTCAGCTGTCTGAGGTCTAGAGACGTACTCTAAAAAGAACTCGTTTGTAGGGGCGTTCTCCATATGGAACTTAGTCATTCCGTGAAGTGCACCGTTAGATCCACCACCACCAACGACTCCAGAAATATCATAAGAGTCACACCCAAACGCACCGATATGATCGTTACCCGGGTATCTAGTTCCGTTCTTCATTATCACCCTATTCTGAAGAGCCTTTTCAGGTATCCATGACACCATAAACCTGCCGTTTCTTTCAGGTGACCATACAACCTCTGAGTCTAACTTTCCATCCTTCCAGTGAAAGTTACCACGAGTGATTACTCTATCCTTCATTAGAGAGTCGTTATAGTCTATCTGGTGATATATCTTAGTCAGGTTAAATAAAGACTGCTTAGACTCATCTCTAAATGCGTGAGAGATGGTTCTAGGGAACTGTCTGTAGAACTCATTCAATGCATCAGAGTCATTCTTCAATGCCTCAACCTCGTTCTTCCAGTAAGTGATTACACCTATCTTAATCATCTCTCCGTCAATCCCCTTAACTGGTTTTGCAGGGTCCTCAAGTACCGGAAAACCGTACTCGTCTATGTACCCCTCAAAGTTCCACTCCATAGGAATAAACAACGAGTATAACCCACTCTTGGTCTGACCGTTGGCTGATCGTTTTTTTACATCAGAGTCCAAGAACATCTTCTTGTAGTTGTCACCACCCTTGTCTAGTGCGTTCGATGTTGAACCCATCATACACTTCCCAATAATCTTACTACCCAAACGAAGACATGTCTTTGTAACACGCCAGTTGTTTAGGATGTTATCAGGCTTCTGCCATTTACCAGACTCGTCATGAACCAACAATAATAATTTCTCACCATCGTAAGAGTTGTCTGCCGTGTTCTTCCAATCTATTGTAGTGTCAAGTCCGTCTATCTCTTCAGAATGCTCCTCGTCCATGTTCTTCTTGGTGATCTTGGATGCAGGAACCCTGAACGCAATCTCAGTCTTTGGATTGGTCATACCGTCTCTCACCGGACTAAAGAAGAACGGATAGTTATTTACAATTGGAACAACCTTGTCGGTAAACATTGTCTTGGCATCACTACCAGTCTTAGATAAGATTCCAAGTCTTGCATCTGACGCTAGGGTTCCTATATTTGCAGTCTCTCCAGAACTCATGAACGAGAATCCGGAACGTCTGTTCTTTAGGTAACACATTCCAAAACTTCTTGAGTCAGCCTTACATGCCTCCCAAAATATATAGAATATTCTATTTGATTCACGGAAGTCAGGAAGACCGACATCTGTTTTAGACCACTGTAGGTACATATAGTGTGCACCAGTCATGTAGGAAGGCTTGCCGTTATTTACGAACCAATAACCTAGCTCCCTGTTGTCGAACTCGTTCTCTATGTAGTCAACGTACCTAGACTTGAACACGTTGTCTCTTCTGTTCCAATCAAATATAGTTTTTATCTTTGACAGCTCCTTTGGATACTCTTTGGCTACCCACTTGTTTTCTCCCTTAGGAAGTTTTTGTGGCGTGGACGGTAGTGCTATATTTAAACCCTCTATCTCGTAGATATCTCCTATAGTTCCGTCCTTAGAAATAATTACAACATCATACTTCTCGTCGTATCCGTAAGTCCATGACTTTGCCTTGTTCTTATTTTTAAGAACAGAGCTAGATATTCCTACATCTACAATACGATATAACGAGTAATCATTTTCCATTTCCTGGTTTCTTTGCTCTGCCTTCAACTCCAGAGAATGATGCAGGAACTTCTTTTCCTATCTCATCAATTCTGGTCTGTTCTTCCTCAATCTTTGTGAGCATAGCTATCGCATCCTCAAATGCAAGTCTCTTCGCTGAGGCAGCGTTCTTCATCTTATCAGCACTAAGGTCATCCTCTCCGTGAGTTAATATTGGCTCCTCAAGAACCTTTATCAACTCATCGACACCCTTCTCAGCAGCCTTTAGTAACTTTCGTTTTTTGTCGATTAAAGTTTCAGACATAAGTTCTTTATTTTCATTCTGTATAACTTACGTGAGTCTATACTAAACTCGTACTCAGACTCTGGTATAAACGACACCATGTCTCCCTTCTTAATCAACTTGTTGTCAGGGATAAATGCAATAGTTCCAACAAGATGTTCTTCAACGCCCAACGTCGCAACCTTTGACTCCATCTTTGACACTGGCTCAACAAAACAGTAAGGATACGGAGCGTTCCATTCACCATCAGGTGATTTATACAAGAACAACTGCTCGTGCTCAATCATGAAAACATCTCCCTTATAATGGTTCCAGCTACTACGCTCGTTACCCTTCATGTCGTAATAAATACGGAAAACGTTGTGATGAACAATCACCAGGTCGTCTTTCTTTATTGGGCCGTCATAACCAATAGGCACAGACTGAACTACAGCAACTCTGTTGGTTACCGTGTGATCTTCTTGTGATGAGCTTATGATAAATTCTTTTCCTCCGTAGTCTCTGATATTATCATATCTCTGACCGTTCATCGGAGTCACTACAAAGTAATGTGGTGAAATCATTAAAAATCGATGTTATGCTCGACTATAAAAGGCATATTCTTATTAATTGTTTTCCATTTTATAATCTCGCTGTCCTTACTAATCCAAATATCTATGTTTCCTACCGAGTTAACGACAATGGTATCTATCAAATAAGACTTATCCAGGACGCTTTGACCAACAACATAGTGCATGCTCTTGATATAGTCAGTGCCAATAGATATCTTTCTTATTGTCATTGCACCTCTCCAGTTTGCATATTAACTTTTACCGATCCATACTTTGCATGAATCTCATCCTGCACAGCAACAAGTTCATCGTAGGCTATGCCAATGTTAATAAGTGTTGATTGCTTGTCGTTCTTTAATCTCTCTTCAGTTAACACGATATCAGTAAGGTGACCTCTTAGGTCGTAGTATTGCTCTCTGCTTTTAGACAGCTTATCTAACTCTTCTGTTGTTAATTTTTTGCTCATTGTATTTAATTTATTTCTACAAATATAGACAAAAAATTACTTACCCTGACCTTTATAACTTTTCTTGTAGTTTTTTGAAGTTTTAGAACTTGATGTCTTCGTCTTTGCATGTACTCCAGGACGAGCTACATGCTTCTTCTCTAGCTTCGTTGTTGATTGATTTTTCATTAGAACTCTTTTAATATTACAACTGATAAATTTCTTCCAATCATGAATTTCAACCACTTGATGAACTCAATCTCAACGTTTCTTACTAAACACGCAGTACTCCAGTCATTTATAACTGTAGACTTGGCTCCTGCTCTGTGACAGTTAGCTCCGATGATGTCTGAGTACTCCTTGCCAATCTCTTCAGCACTGTTGTCACGGTCGTTGTCTCTGTAGTATGGGAATCCTTTTGCTTGAACGTAAGCCATCTTACCTTTATGAAGTCCTTGCTTGTGCGATTTATACACCAACACGTCAGACTTAAGAACAGCGCATCCTTTTGAGTTGTACTTCTCAAAGTGCTTCAACCCAAACTGACCTGCATTACTGGTTCCAGTACATACCATCTTAAATGTTGGGTCCTTGTCCTCATGACACTCGAACGTGTATACCTTGTCGTCGAATAAATTAAATGCATCCTCACTTGATCGAACCCAAATATCTAGTGCTCCTTCTTTTGGAAACCCTTTAAATGATGGAAGTGACTTAACTCTGTCGAGTAACTCCTTATCTTTGTATGACCTAACGTTTGACATATTAGTTGTTTTTTACTTTACTAATTGTATCTGACACACTATGTATTCCAGTTCTAATCTTCTTAACCATATTGAACACGCCCTTAAGCATGTCGTTTCCGGTGATATCTATCCAGTTCTCATTAATAGATGATATCTCTATAAGTGAGAATATTGCTAATAACATGTTTGTGAATATTGCCTTGGATGGAACTGAAACGTTATAACCTAAGAACGATATACACTTTTCAAGGAACGGTGTCAGCATGTAATAATCTAACGGGAAAACAGCTAGAGCCAATACAAAGTAACCTAATGATTTTATTATGTATCCATTTCTTAATAACCTTGACTGAAATAAATCAAAAAATCTCCTATTCGTTTTTACAGATATTATTTTTATGGATACAATTTTTACTATCGTATCTAAAAACATTGTACCCATAAGGATAAAAACACACAGTTCTATAGGACTAAATATGCCGAAAAAAGCCAGCAATAGTAGAGTCAATTTCTTCATCTCTTGTCAATTAATAAATAATCACAAATTTAAGAAAATAAACGCTTTGCTAAAATCCTAGATAAAGTACGAGCTAACATAATGGTAATCACACCGATAAAAAAACCTATCCAAAATCTGTTCTTAGTTTCAACACGTTTAACCTTTATTTGAGTCCTTCCAACTTGTCTCAAGCTATCAATCAAGAAGTCTTCTCTGCTAGAGTATATCTTTCTTACGTGCTTGAGTGAGTCCTCAAACTTTTTGTGATCAAATCTTAACTCTATCCTAGTCTGACGAATAGTCTTAGGTACAATTACATCCGGACAAACGCTGTTAAACGTACGGTAGATAATCGAATCTTTACCGTTTATCCTAATAGTATCTGACAACATTATCATCGTGGTGTCGCAGTTAAACTTCCCACCGTTCTTGTAGAACTTCTTAAGTCCTCTCTGAGCTTGATGAGCGTCAGAACATCCTACTGCTAATAATAACAGTAGGAATGCAATAGATTTTTTTAGCATTTCTTTCCTTTTTTAAGCTCCATCTTTTTCATTCTTGGACTCTCAGACTTTTCATGCATTTTCATTTTAGCCTTGGATGCATATCGCTCTCCAGTAGCTTTTTCCATAACTTTCTTTTTCATACTACAAATTTATTAAAATAATCTCTACGTCGTAACCTAATTTCTCAAGTTCAACTTTACATAACTCATGTACCGTTGGGTTGTCTTGAACAACCACCGCTCCACTTGTGCTTGTAGGAATGTCCGTTTGAATAATTGAAGCACCTAAATCGTAAGCTTCTTTACTAACATAGATATATGGAAATGCCGCCTCTACGTTCTTTCCATTTTCTCTTGCTGCCCACTCTACACGTGCATAAACACTTGAAAGTTCTTGTATTTTACCTGACAAGTCTTTGTAATGAATTGCCTTTTTTGGTGTTGATTTAATTAAAACTGCCATATTTGTTTTTTTTAAGATAAAAGACCTAGATTTTGTAGCACAGTTACTAGTTGTGATACAGTTATAATTCCTGTACTTGGTTGTTGATAAAGTTTTATTATACTTCCGTTTTCAGTTCTAAAGTGAGGAGCAGCATTTCCAGCCACAATGTCGGCAACATAGAATTGAGCAGCATCAACAATGTTACCATTCGGAACTGTTCCGTTGTGAATTGTTAATGTGTTTGTTGCAGTTGTATTCCAATGTGTGCCTGATGTCAATTGTGTGCTATTTTTAAAGACAAGATTCGCCTTGTTAGTTAATAGCATTGTTTGTGAATTGGCTCCTGTTGGGTCAACACAGAACGCTAATGTTTGACCTAATGCATTTGTGTAAGATGACTGACCTACTGCAATGATTCCACTAAGCAATGCACTTGCTCTTGCTCCCTTACCAATTGCTAATGATTGATATCCAGATGTACCATCCGCTCTGGCTCCAGCACCGATTGCTGTTGAATCTTGTCCAGCATAGGCTGATGCACCTAATGCAACCCCTGAAACTGCCGTTACTTGCGTGTTTGCTCCAATTGCCGTTCCACTATTATTTGATACTGCGTTATAACCAAGAGCGACTGCATTCTCACTAACACCTGCGGCAGAAATGTCTTTTGCACCTCCACCGATAACGACATTTTTAAATGCATCTGATGTGCCTAGAATTTGAGCGTTCAGACCAATTGCTATTCTACCATCTCCAGTTACAGACAATAAGTTTTGAGTATCTGCCGAGTTTCTAACTCTTAAAGCTAAATCAGTACTTAAAGCACCTTGCGCTCTTACGTCAAGTCTTACAGTTGTTGCTGGAGTTGCACCAACTCCAAGTCTAGAGTTTGTGTTATCCCAAAATAAAGAGGCAGATTGCTGAACTACGTTTCCTGTGCCTTGAAAGAATACACGACCAATAGTTCCGCTAGTTACTGCCGTTGTACCTACTGCTATTCCTCCTACCTCAATGTTGCCACTACCTAAAATAGACTGAGAATTGATTGTCTTAAAACTTAACTGATTTGTTTGCCAAATGCTAGCATCATCGTTCCAAAATAAATAACCATTTGGAATAGGTGGTTGCTCAACATCTGTTAATTGATTCAATGTTGTAGGTAATACTATATTTCCACTTCCTAGTAATGTTGTACTATTTATTGTCTTTATATTAGTACCACTTATTAATAAAGGCTGATAGTTTACTGTTAAATAACTCTTTATAGCCTTTTGAGATGGTACTACTATATCACTATTAAGTGACAGAGTAGGGTCTGTATCTATAGGGGTTCCTTTTGTAAATCCTTGTGACATATTATCTGCTTATTTCTTCCCAGTCCATTGAACCAAATACAGTTTCATTATTTGTACCTGCTGCTAAAACTAATGTAAACTCAAAAGGAGTGCTTGTTAATCCATTTCTTTCTAATTGAGTACTTAATAAAGCTGCTCTTAATATATCTACAGATACACTTGTACTTGCTGTAGCTGTAAAATATCCTGATGCAATAGTTCTACCTCCTGTAAAAGAGGTTCCTGTTATGTTATACTCTACAGAAGAGCTTGCTCCTGCGCTTACCCAAGTCCCACCTGTAGTAGTACCTGATGCTACAACTTGCCAATTAAAATTAGCTGCTGTATTACCTATTGCAGAAAGAGCTGTTGCTACAGCTATGCCATCTAGCCTTGTTGATTTAAGTCTTATAGAAACAATAGGATAATACGTACCTGCTGTTGTTAATGTTCTAGGTGCAGTGATTGGTGTACCTACAGCCTGTTGTGCTCCACGGAGTTCATAACCTCCCTCAGATATTACAGTAGAACATATTTGTTTTAATGTGCTTGATCCACTTGTAGCACCTGTATTTGTTATCTCATATCTAAGAGGTAGTGAAGCTGTAGTGATATATGTAGTTGTAATTATGTTAGCGTGATGAAACTTATGGCAAACATAAAAGTTTCCATTAATAACAAAACCTATTCTAACTGTTCCTACGCCTAACCATTCCAAATCCATAAATAAAATCTGAGATTTTGTTAAGTCAAGTATAATACCACTAGGTCCTGAACCATCCATTTTATCTACATTCCAACTTGCCTTTGCAATTGATGTATTTACCAATGAACCAGAAACAGAACTTCTTTCAACAAAACTTACTGTACTACCATTTTGTTCTAAATAATAACCATTATCTGCTCCATAGTATCCAACTCTTTGTCTAAGATTTGTTTTAGCAGAACTCATTACAAATGTAGATAATACAAGAAGACTTTTACCAGGTTGATATGAAAATACTTTAGATGTTTCTCTAATAACTTCAGAACCAGATGCTGCTGTTACAGATAAATCAATCAATCCTTGGCTAGAATTAAATATAGCCGTTCCACTTGTTGCAGTATTTGTTGACCATAAGCCATTATCAGAAAACCTGTGACTTGAGTCAAATAATGTAAAAGGACTACTTACTCTTAGTCTTCCAAAGGCATCTATGTTAGGAGTATTTGCAAATGAAATTTCACTACTGATTATATTATATGAAGCGTATCCTTGTGCCATGTTAACTTATTTCAGATCCATAAAGTGAGAATGATAGATTGGTATTTGAGGCATAGACTCTTACTTTATCTGTTGCTGCTAAAGTTACTCCAATTGTAGCAATAAAAGTATCGTTAGCACCAATAGGTAAATCATAGTAAATATAATCTTTATTAGCAGTAGCACCACCACCAACAGCTATTGATATCCTAAATGTAGATAGAACTGATGATCTATTACATACAATAACAGAACTTGCCACAGATGATGTAACTGAAGGTACAGTATAAAGATCTGTCTCTGTTGTTGCTGAAGGACTTACCTGTCCTAATGTTTTGTATACTGTTGGCATATCATCCTCCCATTAATAAAAAATTCATTTCAAATCCAATAGAACTTGTTGATGATGGAGGGACCGACCATGTGCCGTCACCTCTTAGGTATGTAGAACTATTAGCAACACCGCTCCCAAGATTAAATGTAGGAATTTTATCCTCTTTGGAGAAAGGTATAATTTTTCCTAGTACTCTCTTTAATGGACGTGGTATTATCATCGAACCATTGAAATTGATATAGTGTCTCCAGCTGCTCCACCTACTGGATATAAAACTAACTGCATGAATCTAGGACAGAACTCAGTGTCAAATATCATAGGAGTTGTAATAATATCAATATCAGTTGTTGCTGTAGAGTAATCCACAAATTCAACACCGTCGTTAGAGCATTGAATAGTCATCGTAGGTGCTCCACTAGCATCAATCTGATTAATCTGAATAGCCCATGCCTTGTTTGATGCAGGCATGTCAATAATATCTGTTGTTATTCTATTCTCAAAGTCAAAGTCAACGATCTGTACGTTATTGACTGTTGGGATGTAGTTTACTTTCTGATTGTTCATTTTTTTGTGCTTTTACCGTTTGCGCCATTTCTAGCTCTGTTCTTTACTCTATGTTCTGCTACAACCCTACCGTCCTTGGTATGGCTTGCATCTCTTAAATCTCCTTTCTTAAGACCCAACTTTCTGCGACCCTTGTTAGCCTCAACACGTGACAATAGACCCTTCTCAGTCTTGTTGTATCTAGACTGCTGCTTGAGTCTCCTCTCGTTCGCCTCTGGATTCTCCTTGTAATACTTCGCTGTCCTTCCTGCCATAACTTACCTTTTCATTAAGCCAATCCTTTCTTCCACCACATCCACAGTCAGAAATAAGTCCGTGCTCCTCTGCCATCCTAACAGCATAAGCTATGCCGGTAACCTCTGTCAAGAACTCGACAGTGTCCCCTAACCCCTTATGCTTCTTGATGACTTGGATCACTTGCGCTTACCGTTCATCATTGAATGCTTAATAGTCTCCTTCATTATAACCTCGTTCGCTTCTTCTGCCATTTCTTTAGCTTTTTTCATCTTGATAGCCTTGTCGATGAACGTGTCACAACTGTATTTTGGTTTTATTTGTGTCTTCATGTTGCAAATATAGTCAAAAACATTTAATTTTGTGTACGTATGTATCCAATCAAAAAAGTAATTAAAAGAACACGCTATCGAAATGTAATATACGATAGGGTACTGCCAAAGCACGACTACCTGAAATATTGGAAGGTGGTAAAGTACTGGGCAAGGAAGAAGTATAACCTCTCGTCAGCAGATATTGATATGCTGCTGTTCTTGTATACAGAGGGTCTGTTTACAAGGTCAAAGTACCTGGAGTACGAGAATATATTCAAGTGGGATAACGATCGCTTCGCACGACTGATGCGTGAGGGCTTCATCCATAACTGGGTAAAGAAGAACTGGGGTGAAGAGAAGAAGTACGAGCTGACGTTCAAGGCTCGTAAGATGTGTGCATCCATCTATCGTAAACTGAACGGTGAGGAGCCCATCTCTGAGACTCCTCAACACAATCCAATCTTTAAAGCTTCAGCCAGATACACGGACAAGGTCCATGCGATGGCCATTAAAAAGTTTAATCAAGAATCAAGGCAACGTCACGCTCCAAAATAACTCGGTACACCACGTCGTCAATCTTGATGTCGTGACCCTGCACAGAGTCGTAGGAGATTTTTGTTCCCTTCTTAATTGAGTCAACCACAGCGTCACCAGACTCTACAACAATAGCATCCTTGTACCGTGTGTTCACAGACTCAGAGGCTGTCAAGAACAGCCCTGATTTTGATTTCTCCTCCTTGATCTCACATGGTGAGATTAGGATGTATTTATTTATTGCCTTCATACTCTCTGATGTTTGTTACAATTACTGACGAGTTTAGTATAGTAGTAGCTACAGACACAGCGTTCTTAAGTGCGTTCTTCGTCACCTTCGCTGGGTCAATAATACCCATTGATATCATGTCACCGTACAGCTTTGTCTTAACGTTGAATCCGTACCCATCTCCCTTGTTAATGACGTTACTGCTAATAGATGTAGGATCGATTCCAGCGTTACGAATTATTTGCATAAATGGCTCACGAACAGCGTTCATCATTATCTCAACCGCTGTGTTCATGTCAGTGTCCTCACTGTCATTGATGTGTCTGCACACGTTGATAAGTGCAATGCCTCCACCAGGAAGTATTCCATCCTCAATAGCTGCTCTTACCGCACACACAGAGTCGTCGATACGGTCACGAAGCTCCTTCTGCTCGATGTCTGAGTTAGCTCCAACATATATGATGCCTATCCCACCGTTGATGTTAGCTATACGCTCGTCAATGAACTCAATGTCTCGTGGGTTAGTGCTCAAGGAGCGTGACTCGTTAAGCTTGTCTAGGTGCTCCTTCAGTGCTGGGTTCTCCTCGTTCAGTGGTATAACAGTTGTGCTGTCCTGACCAACGATGACCTTAGCCGCACGACCAAGACCACTCAACTCAACAAGTGCCAGGTTGTCCCCGGTACGCTCAGAGTAGTAGTGCCCTCCAAGTGCGATGGCCAAGTCTGTCAGCACCTCCTCCTTCTTATACCCAAACTGTGGTGGGATGATGTTACACGCCTTGAGGTTACCCTTGGCAACGTTAAGGTTAATGGTTGCCAGCGACTTAGCGTCCAGCTGACCGATGATCAGCAACGAGCGGTTGTTCTGAATAATTGGAGCAAGGATACCCTCTAGGTTCTGTAGGTTAGAGATCTCGTGGTCCGTGATCAACACGTAAGGGTTATCTAGCACACACTCGTTCTTCTTGTGGTCGTTCACGAAGTACTTGCTGCTGAACCCACGGTCTATCTTAATGCCGTCGATAATCTCGAAGTACGTGTCTGATGTCTGTGAGTTCTCAACCGTCACCATGCCGACCTTACTGTACACATCAGCAATCATCGAGCCTATCACCTTGTCGTTGTTAGCCGACACCGTAGCAACGTCCACAAGCTTCTTGCCTGACACCTTCTTAGACATCTTCGTTAGGTACTTGTCCATATCCTGACTAATCGTCGTGATGTTACGTAGCACCTCGATGGTGTTGTTGTCATCGTGGATGTGACTTATTGCCTGTTTGATGATGGCCTCAGTCAATACCACGCTAGTGGTCGTTCCATCTCCAGCAACAGTTGCCGTTCTGTCTGCTGCTTGACGAACCATCTGAACGGCCATGTTCTCAACCGGGTCCTCAAGGTTTATAGCCTTGGCCACCGTCACTCCGTCCTTTGTTACTGTGAACCCACCGATGTGGTTCTCTGACTCTAGGATTGCCGTGTTACCTGCCGGTCCCAACGTGCTTTTTACAGCTCCTGATATCTTCTCGATACCAGTAATTAGCTTTTCTCTTCCTTTTTCTCCGAAAAAAAGTTGTTTTACGATCATTTTATTTAAATTTTTATGCGAATTTACTAAAAATTATATGCTTTTGCACATTATATTTAACTTTTTGGCAATTTTATACGTTTTTGCATATTATTTTATACAAACCAACCAACTTCCTTTGTGCGGAAAAAGACCTGTACGCTCGACCGGGAGACACCCCGATCCAAGAAGCGTGTCAGGTACTGTTGAAGCAAAGTTACTTATTTTTTCTGTACTCTATCTCTTTTTTGATTATATCTATATGCCAGTCTGGGCCACCATAGTCAAGTACAGCCTCCAGGTAGTCGTCGTCCATCTCGCATATCGGAATGTACTTTAGTGGTTGTTTACCATCTTTACCTCTACTGCCTCTAGTAGCATACTTTCTTACTATCTCAAAGTCATCATCAGTATATACTGCAAATTGTTTGATCTTGCTCATGTTCTTTGCACCATACCTTAGATAGCATGTACCACCGTCAACCATTGCCTCGTTTGGACAAGAGCATGTTCTGTAGTCGTGTCTATGATAACTCACTATAGTTTCATTACACTCATCACAAGTGATAGAGTTATATACTATTTGTCTCATCTTATTCTGATTTATTCTGATTAAAAAGTATTACTGTCAATATGATACTGATATACACTAAACACATATTTGATAAAGCTAATAATATTTCCATTTTATTCTGATTTAAAGGTTTCGTTGTAGTATTGTTCTGCCGTTAATTCTGTAACATTTCTACCCCATTCAATATCGACATAATCACCAATGCCAGCTTTACGACCTTCATTGTATGCGTCTTCTATCTGCTGCTTTTCCATCTGCTTCGCATTCTCGATCAGTGACTTTAAAAATGCACCCATGTGCCTCTTGTCTATGGTCTCCTCGATCCACTCGACCGCTGTTTGTTTCTTCATCTTAGTCAAGTATAAATTCGTTAGACTCAAAGGACTTCATACCCTCCACCATCTCTGCCGTGTTACAGTCTACGATAACCTTGACGTGTGGGTGATGGTTCTCCGACAAGTACTTCATCAACGGCTTGCATGCGTTCTTGAACTCATCTGACCTCTCAAAGTACTTATCGAATGTTGAATTATCAAACGAATGGTGGCTACCTGTGTCATCAAGAATTAAAAAGTAATCCTCTTTAACATCAAGTATTGTGTACTCTTTACCAGCTGTAACTATCGTTCCTCTGCATGCAGAGAATATCTGTTTTTTTGCTGTTACTTTCTCTCCTATTTTCATAATTTATTTATTTAGTGTCACAAAAAATTCCACATTCCCAACTCTTAATCTTACCCCCCTTATCTGTTGGTAATAACTCATCTAAGAATATCCTCTTACCCTTAAGCCTCACCAACTTAACACCCAGTCGTCTGCTCTGCTCCTCCCTTTCTTTAAAGATATCAGGAAAAGTACTCCTCACTAAGTTCCAGTACGTAGGTGACTGACTCTTTACACATCCTATGCAGTTAGCGTTTGGATATCCTAAGTTATAGATCTCAGGTAACTTTATGCCAGCATCCAGTAGTATGTTGAAACAGTCTGACTTTGTAATATCCTCGTCTATCAAAACAGTCAGAACGTTACCTCGCTCAAACTTTATAAACTTATCACTCCTGGTCTTTTCTTCAGATGTAAAACCAAGAACATGGAAGTCTATGTCGTTCGTCTTCTCGAAGTGATACCTAGCCTCTTTCTTCAACTGAGCAGTACATGGTGCTCCACTTATTCCGGACATATATTTCCGCTTCTCAAATACGTCGATTATGTCACAGCTTGGGTACTTAGGATTTATCGCTGACAAGATCTCCTGACCTATCCACCTCTCTACGTCCTTCAAGAACCTCCTATTGTCCTCATGCTCGTTCACCACCGGATTATTAACCACCAGTACCTCGTGCGTGTCTCCGTACCTCTCTATAGTCTTCTTCGCTGCTACAGCGGAGGCAGCTCCGCATGAGAACCAGACTGCTATTGTCTTCTTCATAACGTGTTGTTTATTAGTTAGTTAACTCTATTAGTGTAGGCCAGTGTAGCTCCAGTGTAGCTAAAATGTAGGTCTTCTTCTCTGATTATCAGAGCGTTAGCCCCTTTTGTGCTGCAATGTAGCCGTTAGGCCGAAATTTTTTATTTTTTTTTATTTCTTATTATAATCCTTATAATAAGTTTTTTTTTTTATTTTTTCTTACTACTACTACATAGCTACACTAAAAGTAGTAAAAGATAGATAAATAAAGGGATATAGCGATTTTTCTACCTACATTGGAGCTACACTAAACCTTCATTTGCTACATTTTTTGGGGTCTAGCTACACTAATCGAAGTAGTAGAATGAGATGTCTGAGATAAATCCGTTGTTCACATAGCTTACATTTACCTCATGACCATCCAGTGTTTTGTAGTTCCACTCCATGTAGAATACTTCAGTATTTTTTCTTTTAATTACATCTGGCTTATCGATCGAGATGTTATCCTCTGCCAACATCTCCTTCAAGTATGTTTTGATCCACTCGTCATCTGAGGTGATGTACTTAACACCTTTGAACTCTTCCCCAGGAAGTTCGTACCATTCTTGTAGTGGAAACTCTCCTCTAATTGTTTCTACATACTGTGACATTGCTACCATTGATGTCAACACGAACCCGATTGTTAAAATAATTGATTTCATAATTACTGTGTTTTAAAGTTATGACACAAACATACAACACATAAAAATAAAAAAACCGCCCATTGTGATGAGCGGTTCAAAAAATTGATAAGCGGTAATTACTTCATTTTTTTAGCAGGAGTAGTTTTAGTCATTAAAGGAGTGTACCCTTTTGCTGACATGTTTCCTCTTGATCTAGTCAAGTTATTAATCTTAGCAGTATCTGTAGCTAAAATCTTTACTCTAGGCATTCCACCTTTTTCATATGTAGCTCTAGTTACTTCTTTAGTTGGCTTAGACATATCAGTTGGACCCATAAAGTATTTATACGGATCTTTGCTCATAACTTTCTTACTAGCTGTTACCTTTACTTCAGGTAAAGTAGTAGATCGTTTTGCTGTTACCGTAACCATAGGTAAATTAGTTACACCTTTACCTGGAGCTGAAGCTGGCTTTTTAGAGTTAGAATTTACTTTCGCTCTGTTAGCTTCTACTTTTAATCTGTTAGCCTCTACTTTAGCTTTGTTTTCAGCTACTTTTTTAGCATTAGCATCATTTTTTGCTTGGTTAGCAGCATTTTTTGCGTTGTTAGCAGTAGCACTACCGCCACCAGTTGTACCCTTGGTAGGGTTTGTCATTTTGTAAGCCATAATATTATGTTTTTATATGTGTTAACAGCACAAAAGTAATGAAAATTATTATCTTAAGTATTTATTTTTTGGTAACTCAACCTTAGTAGTCTTAATAACTCTCTTTTTGTCGTTTTTATTACTTGATATTTGAACGTTAGGACTTAATACATTATTTGTACCACCTAGTTTATTGAATCTGTTCTGAACTCTATTAAACTTATTTTCAGATATATCTTTCTTCTTAACTGAACCGTTCTTATTTTCCTTAATAAGAGTATAACTAGTAGTAGTTTTTGGCTTTTTAGATGTTATCTTACCAGTATTCATATATTTATATTTTATGTTTATGCAAAAGTAATAAAAATTATTAGATGTTTGTAGGTGTTGGGTAA
>Ga0114975_10001566_pt1 | contig 16216 bp, 16 predicted proteins | sample S_130626_EF_Meta_FD_87031 | JGI IMG/M metagenome (GOLD analysis project Ga0114975, IMG submission 87031) | Freshwater microbial communities from Lake Simoncouche, Canada to study carbon cycling - S_130626_EF_MetaG | ecosystem: Environmental > Aquatic > Freshwater > Lake | place: Lake...
TTGGTCTGACTATCAAATGCGGGGTTTTCGATATCACATCGTAAAAACAATATGATTTGTTCCTTGATAGATGCAGCATTGACCTTTATTTTTTTCTTTTTTTCGATATAATCACATAACTTACGAACGATTTGTCCAGTAATATAATCAACATGTTTACCACCTTTGTTTGTTACGATACCATTAACAAATGATACCTGTATGAATTCATGTGTAGGAGAAAGTGCGACTGCATACTCCCAGCGTTCATCAGGTTGTTCATAGACACGTTTAGATTGGTCTTTTGTACCAATATACAAATCGATATATTGCTGGAAATTCTTTACGGGAACTGTTGTGCTATTATAACCAACCTTGATTTTTTTGATAGAATGATCAGTAACTGCACCGATATCATAAACACGCTTTTTCAAAAGTGCCAACATATCTTGTGTTAAGCCCTGGGTATGAAGACGGCGATAATCAGGTTTGAATGTTACTTTAGTATATGGTTTTTGACCCGCAGCTTTGGTGATGACAGGTGGGCAAATTTCATCCAAGTTACGTTTGAATTCTTGTACGTATTTCAAACCACGAATATGGTCGACGGTTTCGATTTTACCATATTCAGACCATATCAAAACCAATTTGAAACCGAACCCATTCTTACCACCGACGATTTTCTTTTCATCTTTATTGTAATTGGTAGAGGTACGAAGATGACCAAAAATCATTTCAGGAATCCATAGATTATTTTCAGGATGTTTAGCGATATCAATACCATTACCATCATTCGAAAGAGTAATAACACCATCGTCACTAATAGTAGTATCAATAAATGTAACGAATTTTTTTTCTATCATATTCGACTGAATCATACGAACAACATGATCACGACAGTTGACAATACCTTCATCAAACAATTTATAAAGACCTGGAATATATTCTATATCACGCAGGACGATTTTATTTGTTAGGTCATCATAGACCCACATATTAGCATCGACATTTTCTACTGAGCCAATATATGTATCAGGATTATCTAATATATGTTGTTTATCAGTTTTTTGTTGATATTGTTGAGCGAGCTTAGAATCGACAGTTGACATTTTCAATACAAATAACGTAAAATATACTATCGAAAATAGTCAATTTTTTTAATTCAATTTTTTATATCTATTATTATAATAGTATAAACATGAAAAAAATTTTAAATTGTTGTCAAAATAAAGTAAAATATTCAAAAATGGTAACAAGTGGCAACGATCCGAGTATATCGAAACGCATGAGATATTCACAGTACATAAATAATACAAGAACAACGAGGTTGGTATCTACACCTATAGATTATGTAAATCAAGTCAATCTATTTATATCACAATACATCTCAAAATACAATAATAATATAAACATAAATTTAGATAATTTTTATATATTTTTACAGCAATATTACCTTAAAAGAAATGTTAATACTATAATAGAAGATGCAAATAATATTGTCAAGATTGACGAAACAAGGGTAATGTACAATGGTATTGATGATACTGGGCTTATTAAAGAATTAAATGATTGGTTCAACCAATATAAAACCGATAATGGCATTAATATTAATATCAAAAATTTCAATACTTTTGTATTGAATTTGAATTTAGAATTGCAACAATATTCAGAAGATAGTAATATAATCAATATGTATCTTTATGATATGACTACAAATTTTTTAAATGGATTAATAAATGGCGATGTTTATTATAATTATTTAAGCAGAGTTTTTATAAATTTAGACAAAGATTATTTATCTGGATTATTAGCTGGAATGTTACCATTAATGCCAATTGAAAAGGCTTTTTATTTGAAAAGCTACGCACAAATAGTCGATCCACGTGGATCTATATGGCCTCATCATAATTCTAATAGACCAATAAAATCAAACATTAATTTTCTGAAGTACTATTGATACGTTTATATTGTTGAAGATTTATACCGGTGAAGATTGAAAACTTTAGACATATTATATAAATATTTTATATATATAATATATATTATGAAAAGACCAGTTAGAGGCGCTGACGGCAAATACCATGTTCATGGAAAATCATACAAAGAATTATTTGGTTCTCGTACTCAAGTACATAATGGAACCGCCTATAAGACCCCTGGAGGACTTACCAAATCAGATTTAATGATGAACAAGTGGGGTCGAATTGTCTCTGCTAAGAAACATAGAACTGCCAAGAAGGAAAAGAGACTTGAGAAAGCTGGATATTTTGCTAAGAAGGGTAAATTTGGTTTTGTAAAAAAAGCCACTCGTAAGAATCGTAAGTCATTAAAGGGAGGTGAAAAGGAACAAGAAGGAGGAGAAAAGGAACAAGAAGAATAAACACATTACTGATTTTTATAAATATATAAATTTGTAAAAATTCTATAGCATATACCATTCACATGATAAAAATTTAGAATCCACAATATATTGATTAAAATTATCAAAAATATATTTTTCAAAATAAGATTTACTTACATTTTGTGAATTGTTTTGCTTACAATAAAACGAATAAGCATCATAAATAGAATAATTCATATTGTTTCCAGGACTCGTTGGACGTATTTCATTATAATATTTATGACGTATTATTTCTTTCAATTTATCGAGAGCTACTTCAATATCCATTTGTTTATCCCATAATACTGATCTAATTTTTGATATATATTTATCATGTTCTATTTCAATATTAGGATAATAATTTATCAATAAATCTAATATTTGTTTATCATTCAACTGTGAAGGTGTTTCATTTTTTATTTGACACCATTTTTTGAACAAAATAATTATTTCTTCTATTTCTAGATCTGATTCAGTGTCATCTACTATCATGGTTTCATTCCAAAAAGATAAGAATTTTTGAATAGCAGGTAAATGTTTACTATAAATTCCAACAAATGCGTCTTGTTCCTCCTTGTAATAGTTTTTCAATTGTTCAACAACAAGTTGTTTAAGTGTTTGCATAAATACGATCGATGGTAAATTTTTTGATTCTAAAAATTGTTTCCATAAATATTGCATATTTTTCCAGTTAATCATCATGTTTGATTGATTCACATCTTGTGTATTATTTATATCTAGGTATTCGACGATAAATTGCCCAATCAAATCACTTTGTTGAATGTCTTTCATAAAAAACACACTTTTTAATAGATCGTTATCATTATTGGATTCCAATAAATACTCATCAGATGATTTATAACGCATTGAATAGTGACATGCTACACATACAATATCTAAAACATGCTGAGTTATATTTGAATTCCATACTAATTCGCTTTTCACAGTTTCATTTATTTTTACTAAACGACAGTCTTGATATTCATGTTCATAATATTTGTATTTGAAGGTTTGTGCTAATCCGACACCAATGGTAGCCTGGCAAATATTATTGATACTTTGTAAAAAATGTTTCGATTTTGGATATATAAAATGTATTAGATTGGTATTTTTACGCAAAATATTATCACCTAAAATAGTCAAAAAATACTTGGCTTCTGTACGATTTGTGAACAAAAGTGGTGATAAAATATCTAGGACAAATTGAATTGTATCAGATTCAGGAATAGTAGCCAATAACGAATTTTCTTTTATACGTTTCATAATATTGATTTTTGTACGCTGTTTCCAAGACATGAGATTACGATCTTTTGAAATAGTTGATAAAACCTGATACAGAATGTCATCTTCGTTTATTTGATAATAATGTAATCCATCATAGTAAAAAAAGAGTTCGGTAGATGATACATAAAAATATTGATTATTGTTTAAAAAATATTGTATGAAATTATCTTGTTCAGTTGATAATTCACGAATACGATTTGCTCTTTCGATGTGTAACCGTTCCATGTTTTCGATAATCGATGGCAATTGCTGGCAAATATAATTATCGATTTTGGTGAGCATGTATTCATTGTTGGTGTATTTTTCGTAAATTTCATCGAGTTTTGCATGTGCTAGCTGTTTTTGTTGGTCGATGTTGTCCATAATAATGTTTATATGTTTATAAATATTATTTTATATGGTTTTTAGTGATAATGTTTATATAGCAACAACACTCTTAATTTCATTTTTTTTATAATATTCATTGGATGTATCAATAATAGATGCCATAATATATTTTGATATGATCATCCTTGAATTCAGTATTTCCTCTTTGCTCAAATAAGCAAACCACTGATATTTTGTACGATTCAAAATTTCATCCTCTGGAATATAAATGCCCACTGCATCAGACGCCAAGTCCAAATATTCTTCCTCCATCAAATTATCTAACAAAATGGTTTTTCGATCCTTGGTTTTAACACCAATATATTGACCACCAACCAAATTCATTTTACCACTATTTATGTATTCAATACAATAATTGGAAACAGTCCCTAAAAAGTCATGTTCACTGGAAAAAAATGGTGTTTTATTGAGGTGTTTTACCTTTTCAACTACTTCTAATATAGTTGGGTCATTTTTATTGGCTCCCATAAAATAAGTATCTGGAACAAAAAGCATCTTATGTTTCTGTTTTTCAAGATTTACTGTACGATTAATTGCTTCACAAACAAATGGACGGTTGCCATGCGTAGATTCATCATAAATTGACTTCAAATTTTTGATGCATACAAAAGAATTAGGAACAACCATGCCACCATAGTAATATATAAGTTGTAACAGTCCTAATTCACGGAAATGACTGCGCATTGGCTCTGCAATAATTGTCAAATCAATATCCCATGAAGGTAATAATTTACTAAATGATTCGTCGTCTATCAAACAAACATTGAAATCTTCACCACAATGATCTATAATAGTTTTTATTGTCAAATGAATATATGGCTGATTTAAATCGGTGGTATTACGTGATTGGAAATCCTTCCATTTACGTGCATTAATATCATATTTTGTATGAATCCATATCTTTGGACGATTATATCCATATAAAGGTGAATCGTTTAATAAATATTTGCGTATGAGTTCATATTCGTCGTCTTTTGAATTGAAATGTGATTTAGCACGATTAGCAAAAAAACTAGCTATTAATATAATAACTCCTGCAAAAACATATGTATTGATATTTTTTGAACTAAACATCATAAATTATATATATAGACAGATAATTTTTACATAAACTTATTATTTTTTAGGAAAAAATATATCAATATATATAAAATGGATATTGTAGATGATGAGGATGATAATAATAATAACAATATTATAATAGCCGATATTGTTCATGATGATAATTCACCGAACAAAAAAATAGAGGAATATGAAGGTGTTGATCAAAATTTCGAACAATATATCAATAATGATACAATTGAAAATAAAATATTTGATTTTCAAAATAATAAATTGAATTTTTCCTTTCAAAATAAAACTTTTATAAATTGTCATTTTTACAATTATAAAAATAGACCTTTTTATGATAGAAATTTACATGATGATTTCAAAAATGGTCATGATGACGAGGATACAATTTTTGAAGTAAATGTTAAAAACAGTAATTTTATTAATTGTCGGTTTGATGAAATAATATTTTTCAAAGCAACTTTTGATAACAATACTACTTTTGAAAATTGTTTTTTTCATGAAATAGATTTGTTTTTTAGTAAATTCAATAAGTGTAACATGGCCGGCAGTAATTTCTCTCATTGCGATTTTACTACTGACAATGAATTTAATAACTGTGAAATGGCTCGCATTGAATTCAATAATTGTAAAATAGCCGGCTGTAATTTCACTAATTCAAATTTATCTGAATGTGAATTTTATAACTGCGATATGAATTATAAATCAATAGCAGATAGTTATATAATTATAGATAACAGACGCATTTATTTGAGGGAATATATTGACCCGAAACAACTTGAGTATACAAGTAAAATTCGTCATTTATCATTGAAATCAATAGGTGACAAAATAAATATTAGAATACAAAAAATTATCAAAACTACAAAACAAGAATTAGCTTCTAAAAATATAAATAATGATCCAAGAGAATTTATATTTGATTATTTATTTCCTAGGATAAATACTAATACACAACGTAGCAGAAGTAGAGAGATACATATTAACAGAAGTCGCGATAAACATAAAAACAGTCCTAGCAGAAGTCGCACAAAACGAGATGATATACGAAGAGACGTCAGAGAAAGATCAAGAAGTAGAGATCGAAACCGTAGATATGGTGGTAAAGGCAAAAAAACACGCAAAAATCAAAAATAAATAAAATAATCAATATTATATTTTGATTCATTGTATTTCAGTTGTGATGTATACATAATAATGCAATTTTTACATATTTGACGTACAATATTTGTAAATGAATTATACGTCATTTTACGCTCAATATACATTTGTTTTCCCAAATGATAATAGTCTTTTAAAATATTACAAAAATCCTCATTATAATTGTTATAAACCATTTTTCGATATGCATTCATATCGATATAATAATATTTATCGGTTTTCAAACATATTTTTTCCAACAAATCAAACAATATTTCTTTTGGAACATTTTTTCGAAATACTTGGTTGGACATTTATATATTTATATTATTTTGTCATTATATTATTCACTAAAATATTCATTTAAACGAGTTTATAACATATTACAATAGTGAATACAAATTTATATTTTATAAATATAATATAAATGGCTACTTTTTTGGATGAATCATCAAATCATAAATCATCAAATTTTGAAATAACTATTGATAATTATACTTATACTATTGAATACAAATTTAAATTTAAAAATGCGCCATATACGTTTTTGAAAATGAAATCAATTAACAACATTAATAAAGAAAAAGTACATTTTGTAATAACACGCTCATTTAGCGAATGTGGTATGTGGCGTTTATGTGTAATTGAAGACCGATATAGAGAAGATAAAAATGGTTTTAGATTTTATAAAGGGGCTCATTATACAATGAGTACCTTTATAAATTTAGAATTACAGATTTATATAAATGAAAATATAGATAAAATTCAAATAAAAGAATATAATGAATTGAATAAGCATATTAAAAATAAAAGTTTTTATTTCAATGACGATGATGATATAAGAAAACGAATCAATATTAACATTGATAATAAATATGATAATATTGCATTTGATAATATAAAAGTCAATAGCCGTTGTGAGAATCTAGATGAACGGTGTGTCTACGCAAATGACATTGATGAATATGAGCAATTAGAAATATCTTTTTTTTCAGATTATAAGTATAGTACACGTATTCATAATTATCATCCAGTTGATGCGGAAAAACAAGTAAATTACAATTCTTTGAAACCTGAAGAAAAAACAAATGATTGGCCACGTATTAACGAAAATACCAGTATTATGTTTGATGAAAGTATAAACTATGGAGATACTACTATACATGTAGATGGTAAAATCTATACTACTATTATAAAAAAAATACCAAAATACCCAAATCCAGATCATGAGGATGATTTTGAAAATGAACGTTTTTTAAATGATTTTAATAGTGGAAAACAATTATTATATTATATGATTTTTTCTGTAACTATTCGTTTACCAAAATTACTCAAAAAAATTTCCAGTGATTCATACAATTTTCAAGATAATATATCATTAGACAATCAAATTATTCCTCTTTATGTTATTCCCTATGATATAGACCGGGAAGAAAAACACCCCGATGTTTATTCAGCTGAAAGCTTAGGCTTATATCCAATTTTTTCTAAATTTATTTTCAAAGATCATAAAAGTAAAAAAAAAAATATTTATAAAACGATGGAAATGGCTAAAATTTTAGATTATATAACTCAAACACCTCAATATTATAAAACTGTCTCAACACAATATAAATTGAATATTGATACTTATGAAAATATACCTTTTTTTAAAGAATTGAAAACAAAAACATTAGAACTTCAAGATATCAAAAAAAACAGCAAAAAAAACAGTAAAAAGGATGGTGGTAAAAATAAAAAAACACGTAAAACTATATCAAAAAGACAAAGAAACAACAAGAAATGTAATTACAAATCAATCACTCGAAAACAAACTCCAAAGATAAATTATTTGTAAAAAGCGCCAATTCTATACAATCTTCATGTAAATTATGAAAAATTGTAATATATTTACACAGCAATGGTATTATTTTATATTTCGTTTCTTCATCTATTATTGTTGTTATTTTTATAAACGTAAAAAAATAATCCAAAATATCAATTACAGAATAACCATAGTCATGAATGTTATATAAAATATCGATTGCACCCGACAAATCATGACTTTTTATTTTTTCAATATAATTTTCAAAGTTTTGAAACGATATATTCGAACATAATTTTTTACATAGTTCTATATCAATCCGCTCACTCAATATGTACATTTTTTCCAAATAATTGATAAGAGTTCGTATAGAGTTACCAGACATTAACAACAAATGATCTTTTGCTTGTTGGTCTATGATTATATTTTCTGCATTGATAATTTTATTCATGATTGTTTCTATTTGTATTTTTGTAGGTTGTGGTATTTGTATAATATGAACTCTCGATTGAATACTTTCTATTACTTTTTGAATATTCGTACATACAGAAATAAAATGAATATTATGTTTATATTTATCAATATAATTACGAAATACCTGTTGACTTTGTTCATTAATATTATCAATATCATCTATTATCAATAACTTCTTTTTTCCATAAATAGAACTATGTGATTGACAAAACGTTTTCATTTCATTTCGAAAATATTGAATTCCTTGCTCCTTCAAGTTATTGATAAACAAAATGTTATTTTCAGGTAAATTTGCATCTTTGGATAAGCCATAATATTCTCTTATTAATGCATATAAAAGCGTTGTTTTTCCTGAGCTAGAATTACCAATAAGTAATACATTCAAATAATCTATATTAATAAGTGTATTCAATACAGATAATAATTTGTCATCCATACAGAAATCCTTAATAAAATATGGTTTGTATTTCATTATAAAGGTAGATTTTGGTTCAATATATAGTTTGTTAGACATGATTGTAATAATATAATAGGATCCTTTTATATATTATAAAAAAAAATAATATATAAAAAATACACATGTATAATATTATTAAATGACAAATCTTTATGAGATTCTTGGTGTATCAAATGATGCAGGAGATATGGAAATAAAGAAGGCATATCGTGGGTTATCACTTAAATATCATCCAGATAGAAATTCATCAGAAGAAGCCAAGGGTATGATTCAAAAAGTAAATGAAGCTTATGAAATACTTGGCGATAAAAATAAACGTAAACAATATGATATGGAATTACAATTTGGAATGCCAGGTGGAATGCCAGGTGGAATGCCTTTTGGTCATATGAATGGTATGCATGACATGAATGATATCAACAATATATTCAATATGATGTTTGGTGGTGGTGGAATGCCAGGGTTTGGTGGTCCAGGTGGACCTGAAATCCGTATTTTTCATGGTGGTGGACCTGGTAATTTTCATGCGGAATTTTTTCATAACATGAATGCCCGACCTGAACCTCTACAAAAACATTTACAAATTACAATAGAACAAAGTTATGCAGGTTGTACTTTACCTATCGAAATAGAACGTACAGTAGTTAGCAATAATACTAAACGCATGGAATCTGAAACTGTATATATTAATATTCCAAAAGGTATTGATGACAACGAGACAGTAACACTTCATGATAAAGGAAATATTATCAATGATAGAAAGGGTGAAGTAAGAATTACCTTCCGTGTTATCAATAACACACCATTCAAACGTAGTGGTTTAGATCTAATTTATCATCAAAAAATAAATCTCAAGGAAGCATTATGCGGGTTTTCTTTTGAAATCACACATTTGAATGGAAAAAAACTATGTTTAAATAATAACAGTAATCCTACTGTTATAAAACCCAATTTCAAAAAAGTTGTACCGAATTTAGGAATGAATCGCGAAGAATCCAAAGGAAATATGATAATTGATTTTGAAATTGAATTTCCAGATATTTTAACAAAAGAACAAGTTGAAACGTTGAGTAATATTTTGTAATCAATATATAAAAATATGATCGAAATAGATACAGATGAATTCGAAGTATTGATAAAATTAGTAAATCAAATTACAGCTAGTCCATATGAAGAAACTGAATTATTTTGTAAACAAGCGAAAAATGCATCCAAAGAATTACCGATTCGAATGCAAATAGAATTAACTAATTTTGTTGAAAATGGAACAAAAGATGATTTTCTATTAATCAAAGGGTTGGAAAACATAGATAAAGAACTACCAAAAACCCCATCTAATAACAAATTCAATACAGGTGGAACGACTAATTTAGCAAGATTACAAGCTATTGTATTATGTTTTATAAGTGATATCATTGCATATGAAGCGGAATGTTATGGAAATATATTTCAAGATGTTGTTCCAAATCAAAAATTGGAAAAAGATCAAACTAGTTTAGGTAGTATTACTGAATTAGAAATACACACTGAACAAGCGTTTTCTAAATTACGCCCGGATCTTTTGAGTTTGGCATGTTTAAGGGGTGATCCTGATGCAATAACGTATGTGCTACCTGTGCAAACTATAATAGATAATCTATCTGATAGCGACATCGAATTATTGAAACAACCTCTTTGGAAAACAGGCGTTGATTTATCTTTTAAAATAAATAATCATGAATTTATAGAAGGTGACATCCGGGGACCAATGCCTATATTGGATCAAGTTTATCGATCCAATGGTCGTTATAATTTAGTGTTTGATCAAGATTTGATGTTTGGTATAACAGAAGAATCCAATCTATTGATCAAAAAAATAGTAGATATTTATTACCAACATAGAATACCACATAATTTGAAACCAGGTGAAATTATTATTATAGATAATCGTCATGCAGTTCATGGTCGTTCACCATTTTTTCCAAAATATGATGGAAAAGATCGTTTCTTAGTACGATGTTTTTCTGTTTTTGATTATAATAATTCTTTATATGCAAGGGGGAATGATAGTCGTACAGTCTCATCAATTTATAGTTGATTATTCAACCGAACCCTATTTTTTTATATGTTTTATAATATAATTGTGTAATATTATAATTATCTTTATCTTTATATCCTAAAATAAATGGTGTGCATTTATCAATATTAAAATTTACATTTTTTGAAATACATTTGTACAAAATACATTTTACAAAATCTAATGGATCAATATCATAATCAATTGTATTTTTTATATTTAAAATATTTATTATTTTTTCACAAATAAATTGTATTAAATATTTTGTTGGATGATTAAAAGAATAAAATAACAATTTATCTTTATAATTATTTTTAATAAATTCATATGTAGATATTATAAATATATTATCACCATTATATTTATTTTTGCTATTTATGTATCTCGCATTTAATTGATTCAAACTATTGTTTGCTAGTTCTTCTAACTCTTCGTAATTTTTTAAATCTATATTATTGATATAATTATCAATATAATATTCTGTAGAAAACCCATTGATATAACATTCGATCATTTTTTTATAATGATACGCACTAGGTACATTTAGTTCCTGATTATTGTATTTTTTATAAGTTAAATCGAAATAATAAAAATCAAAATGACAACTATCAAATATTATAAATTTACAATCTGGTTTTTTATTTTTTATAATAAAAGATGTTGATAAATATGGTTTGTTTCTGTAATTGTCAGTTATAGGTTGCGTAATAATAATATCACTTTTTTTAATTAAAGATGTAAATTCTTCTTGCGAAATATTTGTATCAAAACATTGATAATGAAATGGTGTAAAATTATTTGGTAAATTTAATGTTTTATAAATTGCATACGTTTGACAATTTCCATAAAATAATACATTTATTTTATTATTGTCATTGTTATTTATATTTTTTTCCCTTTTATATTTATGCATTGCTGTTGACATTTCATAAATAACCCTATTTGGTGTGACATTTGAAATGTTCGTATGTCTAAAAAATTCATTTGCAAATTTATTTTTTTTCCTATTTTTGTTGTAAAATAATATATTCATATAATAATAACATATATTTTATATTATTTATACTTGAATAATTATTCTACTCAATTGAAGTTTTCAATCATCACAACTGATGGAACTGTAACTAGTATAAGTAATAATTATATTTTGACTAGGTTCTTATTTCATGTCGGTAAAATGAAATTTAATTTTTGTATTTTTTTATATTGAAAAAAATCTATTTTCAAAGAATTGTCAACTTGAAAATTTGATAGTGATTGTTTATTTGAAATATCTAAATATGACAATAATTTTTTTTTGTTTTTTCTATGTTTTTTAAACGACAAATGCATTGTATCATTATGCACAACTGATGGTGAAATTGGCAAAAAATTAAATTTATACGTTGATTTTATTATATTATCTAAAAAAACATTATCACTAATGTTAATGAAATCTAAACCATTACTTTCTGATATTGTATGTAATTCTAAAAAATGTATATTATCAACATATTTAAAATTATAATAATTTTGTTGTTTATTTTTTACATTCAAAATAACTAACAGTATGTAATTAGATGTATATTTTGAAAATTTATTATTAAAATCTATCAAATCATTATAGTTGTGCGAAGTAATGTTATCCAAATTTCTATTTAAAAAACAAAATAATTTAAGTTCTGGGGATCGCAGTAAGTTTTTAAATCTGTCAACACATCTTATAAAATAGTTGTAATCATTTTCATATTTCAATGGATTATGATGATTGAATAATTGTTTATTATAATATGAATGACCACATTTCTTATCAGAGTCTTTATCTAATATTTGAATATAATAAGATTTATTCAAAAAAATAGCAAAATCGTCTTCTATACAATGAATAATATTATGACAAGATGAAAAAATCCAATCAAAAGGATAAGAACATAATTTTAATTTATTTCGTTTCAAAATTTGTGCAGTATGACATTCATTACCTAGTGAACATGTGTAACTTATTTCCATTGTTATAATATATAAATTTATTTTGTATACAACAATAAATTATTTACTACCATAAATAATTTATAAAATACAACACAAAATCTAAGCACTAATACGCTTTGTTGGGATTTCAACATCAACCAAATAAATAGAATTTTCAGTAATGATAATGTATTCTTTACCAACTTTGTATATCTTGGAAATTGGACTAGTGTATTCTTCCTCACTCTTTACAAGTAGTTTTTCTTGATTATCTTTGACACCAATCAAAACAGATTTATCTAGAGAACTTGTCCAGTAATCAAGCATAATTGGCTTATCTTCAACGATGGCTAGTTTTGCTGCATGTTGAAGTGTAGTATTTTCAGGTAAACGATATCCTGGTTGATTTTGTCCAACTGTAACAGTTGTATTCGATGTAGGAACAGTGCTCATTTTATTTTAATTATAAATTATATCTTAGATTTTACTTTATATCATTAAACATATAAATAATTTATTTTATTTAGATTTTTGTTATTTTCTCTAAATATTTCTAATCGATAAATATAATAGACTATAGTATATGCGTTTGAATAGTAAAACATCTATAATAGATAAAATAACAGATACATATGTAAGTATATTGAAAGAATTTGTAGCATTGATTAATGAGTCGAAACATTGTGATAATCCAAATAATTCGATAATTACAATGTATATTGGCATGAATACTATTCATCGTGTATTTGAATTCATTTTAATAAAGACAAAAAGCATAGAAAAGGTTTGTTATTATTGTAAAAAAACTTATTATTATTATTTAGAATATATGGAACAAATTTTTTCTTCCAATCTTCAACAAAATTTGAACCAAATGGATGCCATCTTGTTCGTTTATAAGAAAACTATTTTTGATCTATATGACGGCGAAAATGAAGATACATTCGGTACAATGACAAATATTATAGCATCCAATGGTGAAATAATGAATATTGATGATGAAATTTTACAAAATATGTTGAAAAACATTTCAAAAATAATGAATACTTTGTTTTATTGGGAGAACACCGAATTTACGTTGTATGAAAGAAAGGAATTATGTAATTATTTGGATCTTTTTATGAAAAAATGTTTTTCCACACCACATATTATAATTTTTTTGGAAATATTACAAAAGAAAATATCTATTAAATATCAAGACTATATATTATTATTAAAGGAATTGATAGATTTGAATGATAAAAAAATAAAAAAAACATATGATAATGATATCAACGAATGGACTTTGAATAAATTTTATATTCAAAAAAATGAGTTTGAAGATAAAATAAACGAAAACAATATCAAGGGTTTGGTAAAATGGGTTTTTTACAAATATAATTGAGAAATTTATTTATTAAGAATCACGTATATCCAAGCGCCATAAGTAAAAAATGCTGGAAAAATATACCAGTATGTGAGTGTAAAATAATAAGGAATTGTCAAGAATTTTATGGTATTTTCTTCGAAGTATTTTGCATCTTCACCACATTTATTTTTATCGTCTCTTATAGATGAAGCATAATCGTAATGTTGTTCACCAGTAACTAAATTAGTATTACCAAATTTCATACATTGTTTCTCATTTGCAATAAAAAATTTACAATCCTTACATAACTTTTTTGGAGTAATCATTGTTGCACGTATTATTGGCATCATAATAGCATATTGAATGAGTTTCATATTATATTGTATTTTATTATATTATATAAAGACAATGCTACCTTTATATAATTTTATTATATTATCAAACCACCACACTATTCGTCATTATAATTGTCTTCTTACGTAATTTGACTTTTTTGTTTTTATTTACCGGTTCTTCTGTCAATACATAAATATTTTGATATTCAGCGGCTAATATTGTTTTGATGAATTCAAACACGTATTTCAAAATACGTTCTGTACAATTACCAACTATCAAAACACTACCTGTTCTAAAAATCATAAATGATATTTCTGTATATTTTTTATTATCACCCAATTCACTCATTTTCATTGCGCGATCTTGTTGTAATATTTGCCCATTTTGGGTTACATTATCAAAACCTACATCATTATTGAAATAATATTTACATTTTACACCTGGATAACTACATGGGTCATATGCACTTTCTATCTTATATTTGTTTCTTAGTATAGAATGTAATTTTTCACGATTTATAAAATATCCACAATTGAAATTTGAATTGATCAATACATTTTCTTCACTATCTGTTTCTACAAATTCCAAATATGTTTCGATGTTCGGTCTAAGTAGATTCAAAACCATTTCTTTTACAACATCTAATAATTTTGCATTCAAAATACCTGGTATTTCCAATTTGCCTGTATTGAATATTTTTACGTGTATTTCGCGAAAAACACCTTCAAATTTGAAACGAATAATGATAGCAAAACAATTATAAAAGGCATTTTTTACTTTTCCACGACAATTCATAATATCTTTTTTTGATATTCCTACTGTAATTTTTCGTTCATCTTTGAATTTGATTCTACGAGCAGCCGGATTATCTATTTGTTTGATAATGTTTTCAGTATAATATGGAATATTTTCGAGTTTTTTTTGGTATTCTTCGAATTCCTCTTTCGATTTGGATACTATTTTCATTTGCTTTTTGACTACACCATCTGTTGCATGCCAATATTCAATAATCGGAATTTTCCAAAATATATTATTTATATCTACTGCTTGATTCAAAAATAATACTTTTGTTTTTGTAGAAATATATAGATCTTCACATACTGGACTATTTTGTTGTGGCGATGGTTCTATCGATATTTTTTCTATTTTGGGTTCAACATTTTTTTTTTGATTTATTGATAAACTACCAAAATTATTAATCGTTTGTGACGTTAAAAATTGTGCCCATTCATCGTCTATACCCGCCATTGTTAACTATATAAAGAAGATATAGTTTCTTTATATTGTTTCAATTTTTTGTTTTTTTATAAAAATCTTTCAAATGAACTATAAAAAAAGACAAAACATGTTGAATATTTGAATCAGTGACATGCATAGTACTTTCGACCAATTTCAAAAATTCATTATTTATGATTGTTTTTTTATTACGAATTATATAATTGAAATAATTCTTTATTAATGTTTTTTTATCAGTATTGTATTGAATACTAATATTATTAATATAATCAAATATATCATTTTTTTATGTGGTTGTATTTATGAGAAGACAA
>Ga0114975_10001567_pt1 | contig 16204 bp, 5 predicted proteins | sample S_130626_EF_Meta_FD_87031 | JGI IMG/M metagenome (GOLD analysis project Ga0114975, IMG submission 87031) | Freshwater microbial communities from Lake Simoncouche, Canada to study carbon cycling - S_130626_EF_MetaG | ecosystem: Environmental > Aquatic > Freshwater > Lake | place: Lake...
CTCGAAGCCCTCACCGGCCAGCCGCTCGATGTCATCTTGAAAGAACGCCTCTTCCGCCCGCTGAAGATGCCCGACACCGACTTCTATGTGCCGGCTGCGAAAGCAGGTCGCCTTTGCCAAATCTACGGCCAGCCCAGCCCCGGCCTGCTCGTGCCCGGCACCGACCTCGCCAACGTCAGCACCAAGCCCACGCTCTGTCTCGGCGGACACGGCTTGTTCGGCACCATCGGCGACTACGAGCGGCTCTGCCTGATGATCCTGAATCGCGGCGAACTCGACGGCGTGCGCGTGTTGAAGCCCGAGACGGTTGATTTGATCTTCGAGAACCACCTGAAGCATCCCACGATGAAATACGGCCTCGGCGGCATCGTGAACGGCGCGGGCAGCTACGGGTGGGGCGGTGCGGACGGCACGCAGTTCGTCGTGGACCGCAGCAAGCGCACCTTCACGCTCTTCATGGTGCAAACGCAGCACTACAAAGCCCCGACCTACCAAGCCTTCCTCGCCCTCGCGAACGAAGCCTGCGGGCTCCCCGCACCCGCGATGACCATGAATGATAAACCAGGAAAACAGGCGTCCAAATCTCCCCCGAACGAGATCTTTAGTAAATACGACAAAAACAACGATGGCAAACTCAGCCGCGACGAACTCCCCGTCTCGCTGTTTGATCGCGTCGATGCCGACAAGGATGGCTTTGCCAGCGAAGAAGAACTATCCGTCCTCTGGAAAAGTTACAAAAAATGACCTCGCCTCGATCCTACGAGCCCACCCTCTCAAAGATGCGTCATAACCACATCCTCACACTGCTCACGCTCACAGCGGCTGTGCTCTCCCTTCATGGGCAGGCATCTCCCGACAACGACGTCTTTCGCCGCTTCGACAAGAATACCGACGGGAGCGTGAAGCCGGACGAACTGCCGAACCCCGAGACGTTTGCCCGCTTCGACCTGAACAAGGACGGAGCGATCACGCTGGAGGAGTATAACAAAGTCGCCGGCGGAGCGGCGGCGAAGCCCTCGCTTTCGTCCGCCGTCGCCACCACTGCGCTCAAGTTGCAGATCGAGGTAATGGTCAAGGCGGCCGACAAGAACGCCGACGGCAAGATCACCAAGGAAGAAGCTGGCGAGGCCGCGTGGTTCGCCCGACTAGACCAGGACGGCGACGGCGTGATCAGCGCAGAAGAGCTGAAACTGATGCGACGCATCGTCGAACAGCGCGGTGGTGCGGCCGGCGGACGGGGCCTGCCGGCAAACGCCCCTTCGATCAAAACCGAGGACCTGAAGAAAATCACCAGCGGACCCGAAGTACTCAAGCCGGGCGAAGTGGGCATAGGTCGCATGATCCCGGACGTGGCGTTCACGGATCTCGCAGGGAAATCGCATCGCCTGAGCCACAGCCGGAAAGGCACGGTCATCATCATGACCAGCGCCACGTGCCCGGTCAGTAAGCGTTACGCATCCAGCATCGCCGAGCTCCATAAGGAGATCGCCGGCCAAGGGCTCACCTTGTTGCTGGTGAATCCGCTCGCCAGCGAGAAGCCGGAAGAAATCAAGGCCCAGCTCGCCACCGCCGGGCTCACCGCCACCTATATCCACGACAAGGAAAAGGCCCTCGCCGGCGCCCTCGAGGCCCGCACCACGACGGAGGTCTTCCTCTTGGATGCCGCCCGCACCCTCGTCTACCGCGGCGCCTTCGACGACCAATACGGCATCAACTACAATCTAGACGCGCCAAAGCACCGCTACCTGCGCGATGCCATCGCGGCCTTCCTGAGAGGCGATAAGCCCGCCGTCCAGGCCACCGCCGCCCCGGGCTGCGAGCTCGACCTGCCAGAAAAACCCGCCAGCCAGACCACCACCGCCGTTTCCTACCATCGCGACGTCGCCCGTATCCTCCAGCAGAACTGCGTGACGTGCCACCGCGACGGCGGCGTCGCCCCTTTCGCCTTGGACGACCTCGAAGAAGTCCAGGACCGTGCCAAGACGATCCGACGCGTCGTCGCCGAGGGGACGATGCCGCCCTGGTTCGCAGGCATCGAGAAAGACGCCGCCAAGAATCCTTGGGCCAACGACTGCAGCCTGTCTCCTCGCGACAAGGCGGACCTCCTGGCCTGGATCGACTCCAAGGACCGACCGGCGGGCAATCCTGCGGAAGCCCCGCTCAAGCGCGCCTATCCGGCTGAGTGGAGCATCGGCAAGCCCGACATGATCGTCCAGCTCAGCAAAGCCTACGACATCAAAGCCACCGGCTTCATGCCCTATGCTAACGATATCGTCGAGACTGAGCTGACCGAAGACCGTTGGGTCCAATCCTACGAAATCCTGCCCAGCGCCCGTGACGTCGTGCACCACGTCATCGTGCGGGTGCATGCCAAGGGCGAGGCCGTGCGGAAGGCCGACGAAGGTTCGGAGGGATATTGGGCCATCTACGTCCCGGGCAACGGGGCCAGCGTCTATCCCGAAGGATTCGCCCGCAAGATTCCCGCCGGCGCGAAGGTGAGCTTCCAGATCCATTACACGCCCAGCGGAGTCGCGAAGAAGGAGCGTCTCAAGATGGGCCTGGTGTTCGCCAAGCACCCGCCGACCTACGAAGTCAGGACAGCCCCTCTGGCCAACGTCCGGCTGGCGATCCCGCCTGGCGCCCCCCGCCACATCGAGACCCATTCGCAACGCGTACCCTTCGACATGCCGGTCACCGGCTTCATGCCGCACATGCACACCCGCGGGGCGGGTTTCCGCTACGAGGTGACCTATCCCGACGGCAAGGGCGAGGTGCTGCTGGACATCCCGCGGTATGACTTCAACTGGCAGCTACGCTACGAACTGAAACAGCCTAAGCTCATCCCCAAAGGCAGCACCCTCAAGATCACCGCGGCCTTCGACAACAGTACGGGAAATAAGGCCAATCCCGACCCCACCAAGCTGGTCAGATGGGGCAGCCAGACTGTCGATGAGATGATGATCGGGTATGTGGAATACTTCCGCCCGCTGAGCCCCTGACGAAGTCCAGCGCCCTTCTCCCCTCGGCCCGCCCTTACCGGCGGGCCGTTTTGTAGGGGCGGACAGACACGGAGTATCTTTTTCAGCCGATATCGTCCCCTATTCGGGTAAGGGCTGGGACTTTGTGGACTAAGGGATGTCCTAGGCGAATGAAACCCCGCCTAAGTCTCTGCCTAGCCCTGCTCTCCGGAGCGCTTTGCGTCCATGCAGGGGAAGTCCCTGGCAAGCCGGCCATGCTCACGGATCAGAAGTGGAAACTGGCCTTCAACGATGAGTTCGACGGCAACGCCATCGATGAGACGAAGTGGAAGCCGTCCGATCATACGAAATGGGTTCACCCCTCGTTCAAGACCCGCCTCGCCAAGGAGAATTGCGCGGTCGACGGCAAGGGACACCTGGTCATCCGGCTCACGCGGGACGAAGACGGCACCTTGGCGTTCAACGGCGGCCTGCTGAGCAGGAGTTTTCAGAACGCCTACGGCTATGTCGAGACCCGCGCCCAGTTCTCGACCCAACCCGGATGGTGGGGTTTCGTCTGCACCATCCGTAACAACAAGCTGCCCAACTACGGGCACGACCCTTTTGAAAATCCCCAGGAATTCGACGTCTTCGAGGACTTCTACAAACCCAAGCTCGAACCTTCACGTCCCTCCACCCTGCATAACGTCATCTCCCAGGCTTACCACTGCACGGTAGACCTCGGGTTCAAAGATCAAGGCGATGGCAGCGGGGTCGGCTACTCCAGCCGCCTGAAAAAGGACATGACCGCGGTGAGCAAGACCGGGCGCATCATGCGACACGGGACGGCGGCGCCGGCGGAGTATGGCGGCTGGCATACCGTCGGCCTACGCTGGACCCCGCTTACGCAAACCTTCTTCCTCGACGGCAAGGAGACCCTCCGGCTGACCTACAAGGACACGCCCATCACGACCGTACCGCAGAAGCTCTTCGTGGGCGCGGCCTACAAGACTCCCCCCACGCCAAAGAAAACCGGCGAGAAGCCCCCTTTCTACGGCTGGATCGAAGACGCGAAACTACCTGACCAGCTCGTCGTGGATTATGTCCGCTGGTATGACGAGGATCGCGGCGACCAGACCGCGCCCGGCGTCACCCTCATCGTCGACGGCGACCCGAACTCCATCACCGCCGGCCAGCCCACGACCTTCCGCGTCCACGCCGAAGACAAGGACGGCAAACTCGTTTCCGTCCAGCTGTTCGCCAAGGGCTATCTCCGCGCCGAAACGAAGATCGGCACCGCGCAGACCGACCAGACCTTCACGCTCAGCAACCTCTTCGAGGGTGACAACACCCTCATCGCCACCGCCGTGGATGACCACGGGCATGTCGGCCTATCGGCTCCCGTGCGTGTGAAGGTGAAGGCAGCGCTCGCGCTCCAGGCGGCGAATACGGATCCGCTCGCCTGGCCGCAGCCCACCCGGGATGCGAAGCCGTGGACGGCTTGGTGGTGGATGGGCAGCGCGGTCGATAAGGCCACCATCACGCGGGAACTGACGGAGTTCCATGAAGCCGGGCTCGGGGGCGTGGAGATGGGGATGTTTTATGGAGCGAAGGGAGCAGAGGGGCGCTATATCGACTACCTTTCGCCGCGCTGGATGGAGATGCTCGCGCATGCGTCGAGCGAGGCGAAGCGGCTGGGCATGAGACTTGATATGGCCACGGTGGCAGGCTGGCCTTTCGGCGGCCCGAATGTCTCGGCGGCGATGGCTTCAAGCCAGGTGAACGTGACGAGCCATCCGCTCATCAGCGGCGAAAGATTCATCACGCGACTGCCATCGCGACGATCCGCCGGGGAAGCGCCGAGAAAGTCGAACGCCGACGGTCTGATCGCCTTGCCGAAGGGATCGCTGGGCGAGCTGCAGGCGGCGGTGGCGGTCTCCGAGAGCGGAGAGCAGAAGGAAGTGACGGAGCGCGTGCGTGACGATGGTCAGCTCGACTGGACGGCTCCTGCGGGCCGATGGCAGCTCTGGGTGGTGAGTCGCATCGCACCCATCCAGACGGTGAAACGTGCCACGCCGGGCAACGCAGGCTACGCGCTCGACCCATTCTCGTCCGCCGCCATGCATGAATACGTGAAGCGCTACAGCGATGCCTTCGCCGGTTTCCCCGCGCCGAGACCGAACGCGCAGTTCCACGAATCGTTCGAGTATTTCGGCGCGGACTGGTCGCCCGGGGTCTTCGACGCCTTCCGCGGGAATCGCGGCTACGATTTGCGGACGCAGCTGCCCGCATTCGCAGGCTCCGGCCCCGAAGACATCGTCGCGCGCGTGCGCTGCGACTACCGCGAGACGATGTCGGACTTGCATCTTGATTATCTCAAGACATGGTCGGAATGGGCCCATGCGCAGGGTAGCCTTTCGCGGAATCAGGCGCATGGATCGCCGGGCAACATGCTCGATCACTACGCGGCGGCGGATATCCCTGAAACGGAGGCCTATAAGCAGGACCGCAGCGTCCTGGTGATGAAGTTCGCCTCGTCCGCCGCGCACACGACGGGCAAGCCGCTGGTGAGCAGCGAGACGGGCACGTGGGTGAAGGAGCACTTCACCGAGACGCTCGGCGACCTCAAGGCGTTGGTGGACGACTTCTTCCTCGGCGGAGTGAACCGCGTGAAGTTCCACGGGGCGGCCAGTTCGCCGGCCGATGTCCCTTGGCCCGGGTGGATGTTCTACGCCTCCACTCAATTCAACTCGCGCAATCCCATCTGGCATGACGTGCCTGCCTTGACCTCCTACGTCACGCTGTGCCAGTCCGTGCTTCAATCGGGCCGGCCTGACAACGACGTCTTGCTCTACTGGCCCGTGCACGACATCTGGAAGAAACCTCCGGAATTCAAGACCCCTACGCAGAAGATCGCCGGGGCGCTGCCGCACCACAACGTCCACGAGCGCGCATGGTTCGAGTCGGAGCCTGTCGGTGAGATCGCAGCGCGCCTGTGGAAGCGCGGGCATGGATTCGACTTCATCTCGGACCGCCAGCTCTCCGCAGCCATCGTGGATCATGGGATCGACCTGAGGGGTACGAAATACCAGGTCATCCTGGTGCCACCGTGCGAGACGATGCCGGAGACGACGCTCGTACGGCTGCTTTCGCTCGCCGAGGCGGGGGCGACCGTCGTGTTTGCGGATCATCTGCCGAAGGACGTGCCCGGTCTCGGGAAGCTCGAGGAGCGACGCGAGCAGTTCCGCGCGCAGCTCGCGCGGCTGGCCTTCGCCAAAGACCCCGGTGCGCCCGTGAGGATAGCGCGCATCGGCAAAGGCAAGGTGCTGCTCGGCTCGGCTGATGCCATCATGGACGAAACCAAGGTCCCGCGCGAGACCATGACCGACTCCGGGATCCTCTTCATCCGCAGGACCGCGAAAGACGGCAGGTATTATTTCATCTCGAATCGCAGCGGCCAACGATTCGACGGATGGCTGCCACTGGCGACGCCCGCCAAGTCCTGCATGATCATGGATCCCATGTCGGGACGCACGGGAGCCGCCTTGAAGCGGAACCCTGAGTCATCAGCCGAGGTCTATGTGCAATTAGACCCCGGGGAATCGCTTATCCTGCGCACGCTCACCGGGCCGGAAAGCGCATCGGATATCGATGCTCCTCGCTGGGCTTATTCCAAAGCGCAGGGACAGCCTGTCGCCCTTGTCGGGAAATGGACTTTGGACTTCCTTCACGGGGGGCCCTCACTGACGGCTCCCGCCCAACTCACCCGTCTAGCCTCGTGGACCGATCTCGGTCCTGAAGCCGCACGTTTCGCCGGAACAGCGCGCTACCGCATCGCCTTCGACGCTCCACAGCAGCCTGCCGACGGTTGGTTGCTCGACCTTGGCACCGTGGCTCAGAGCGCCCGCATCCGTCTCAACGGTTCCGACCTCGGCACCCGTTTCGCCGCCCCGTATCAGGTCATCCTTCCAGCCTTGAAGCCGCGGGGCAACGAACTGGAAATCGAAGTCACCAATGTCTCCGCCAATCGCATCCGTGACCTCGACCAGCGCCGCGTCGAGTGGCGTATTTTCAACGACATCAACTTCATGAGCATCGCGGGCAGGCGCTTCGACGCCTCCGCCTGGCCCCTGACCGATTCAGGGCTCCTAGGACCGGTGACGCTGCTGGGCCAATCGACGGACAATCCAGCCGGCAAGAAATGACCGGCGACCAGACTTTAACCGATAACCAAACCATGAAACCCCTCCTCCCCCTCCTCGCCCTGCTCGCCCTGCTCCTCACGCCGCTGGCCCACGCGGACCTCGTCGCCCATCTACGCTTCGACGGCGACCTGAAAGACGCCGCCGGCCGACACGACGGCCGCCCGGTCGATCCGAAGCTCGCGCCTGCCTTCGCGCCGGGACGCGTCGGAAGCGCCGTGGTGATCGAGAAGATCAACGCCGGCATCGAGCTGGCCAACCCTTCGTCGATCGACTTCAGCCGCGACTTCACCATCGCGACCTGGGTCAACGTGGGGAACTACTACGCGGAGATGCCGGTGCTGTTCAAAGGTCGCCCGGACAAGACCACGGAACCGGACAAGGCCTTCGGACTATTCGGATGGGATGGGCTTCGCATCCTTGGCGAGGGACAGGGCGAGTGGATCACGAACTTCCGCGCTTCGAACGGAATCGTGCCGAACGACGGAGGATGGCACCACGTCGCGGTGACTTATCGCGCGGCGGAGGCCCCGCATTTCGCCTTGTACGTGGACGGCCAGGGCAAGATTCCGGCCGACAAGTTCAAACCAAGCGAATTGGTCCTCGGCCGTCCCAAGGGAGGCGATTTCACGCTCCGACCGGATGCGCCGGACAGCGTGCTACGGATCGGTTGCCGGGCCGACGGCGACACCTGGCGCTACGTCCGCTCGCACCTACGCGGCTTGCTCGACGAACTGCAGATCTACGACCAAGCCCTGAAAGCCCGGGACATCCGCCATCTCTTCGAGCACCCCGGCAGCGTGGCCGGGCGACCTGAGTCCGCCACCTTCGCTCCGCGCTTCCAGTTCGACCCCGGACACCCCTGGCGGCCACCCTTCGGAGTCGACCGGATCGGCCTGACGCCGGTGATTGTGCAGTTCGACGGCGGCACCTTCCCGACAAAAGAGCATTGGCTCGCGGCCTATCGTGACGGCTCGGAAGTCGATCGACGCCCTCTCGATGTCTCGGGTAACCCGCCCTTCACGGCACGCGTGACCTTCGCCACCTCGCCCGCACCGGACGAACTGTGGCTGTTCGCGAAGGACAAGGACGGCAAGACGGTCGAACGGGCCCGCTGGAAGGTCGAGCGCGCGGCTTTCGAGGCGGACGCGCAAGCTGCCGCTGATCCGGTGATGAATCCGGTCGATCAGGGCGCGGTTTTGCCTCCGGCAGACTGGCTAGTGCTCGGCTTGGAGCAGAAGGCTCGCGTTACCGTTGCCGCATTTTCCGCCAAGGAGACGATCTCGGGCGCGGAGGTGATCGCATGGTTTGAATCAGACTCGGACCGACCGACGAAAACCGCCATCGAGTTGCGCAAGGGCATCCGTTCAGAGCTGAAAGTCTCTTTGCCACCTCCAGCCTTCGCGACGGATCGCGACAAGCTGCATGTGGCCATCCGCGATGCGAATGGGCGCGAACTCTGGCATAAGACAGTCACGACGATGCTCATACGTCAGGCACTCAAGCTGCCCGCCTTTGGAGCCGTCGAGACGAAGCTGCGCTACGACTACCCGGTGCTGTCCTATTCCGGGCCGGACGAAGTGACCGAGATCCCGTATGATAAAGCCTGGGCGCCTGATCGGAAGGATGTCGTGGTGTCTCTGCCGAACGGCTCGCGCTTTGTTTTCTGGCGCGGCGCGGCCTACACGCCCTTCTGGGCTGGAAAGCACAATACCGGACTGAACTTCGAGTTCGCCGAGGCTCCCGAACGCCCGGATGGCGTGGATTGCGTGGACGTCGCTTCCGACAAGGAACTGCGACGCAGCCGCGTGGAGATCATCGAATCCACCGCCGCCCGCGTCCACGTCCGCTGGACCGCGCAGCCCTGCGACCTGAACTACAAGGTCTGGGGCGATTCCGTGGCCGAGGATTTCTATTTTTATCCCGACGGCTTCGGCAGTCGCACAGTGACAATCACGTGCGAACCAAAGGCCCAATATGAAGTGGAGGAGCTGCTCATCCTGACGCCGCCCGCCGCCTATCCTCTGCGCGTGCTGCCGGAGAAACTCGTGGATGTGATTTCCCCCGACGGCTCGAAACGAGAACTGAAGTATCCGATCCTCGACCAGGAGCGCGACTACGAGAAGCTGCTCACCGGCGAGATGCCGCCTCTCTATCGCATCCGCTTTGGCGCACGCGAACCCTTGTCGGCGGTCTATTTCAACCCGGGCTGGACGCGCCTGCCCGTGCAGGCCTACAAGCCGTTCTACAGCCAAGGCCAGATGGTCACGCCATTCTACTGGGGCAATCATCTCCCGCTCGCCCGACGTAAGCCCACCGGCATCAATATCGACGACCTCGCCTCGATGACGCCTTCGCACAACGCCATGATGACCTGGGGCCACCGCCGCCCGCAGCCGCTCGAAAGCCGAGTGGCCGATATGCCTGACGCACTCGGCGTTACGCGCCCGATGCAGGTCGAGAAATGGGCCTGGCTCATCGGCCTGAGCGACGCCGATGACGCCCGCCTGCTGGAATGGTCCCGCAGCTTCGCCACGCCGCCGAAAGTCGAGGCCGAGGGCGCAAAGCTCCGATCACCCGCCTACAACACCGAGCGCCGCGCCACGCTTCTCACCGTCGAGAAGCCGATCGTCTCGCTCACGATTACCCCGTCCACGCCATGCGTGCACCCCGTGTTCGAACTCCAAGGCGCCCCGAAGACGCTGTCTCGTCTCGAACTAGACGGCCGCGAACTGACCCCGGGCGACTACGCTTGGGACGGCCGCACGCTCTGGCTCAACGCCACTCTCAGGAAGAGAACAACCTTAAGGCTCAAGTTCACGGATACCCCGTCTCGCTGACCTTCACCCAACTCACTGCCATCAATTCATGAAAAAAAACACACCAACACTCCTCCTCGCCCTGCTGCTCGCGCCGCTGGCCGCGATGCACGCCGCAGAATTCCACGTCGCCCCCAACGGCAACGACTCCAATCCCGGCACAATCACGCAGCCGTTCGCCACGATTCAAGTCGGCGTGAACAGGCTCCAGCCGGGCGACACGTTGCTCGTTCACGGCGGCGTGTATCGCGAGACGATCACGTTTCCACGCAGCGGCACGGAGCAGAAGCCCATCATGCTGAGGTCCTACAAGGATGAGAAGGTCGTCATCACCGGCTGCGAGCCGGTCACAGGCTGGACGCTCCATGATGCCGCGAAGAACATCTGGAAAGCCCCGATGCCGTGGACGCTCGGGACAGGCCGCAATCAAGTTTTCTGCGGCGATGAAGTGCTGATTGAAGCCCGGTTTCCGAACCAGCCTTCGCGGGGATTGGAGATGCCCGTATCGGGGTTGAGCAAACTTTGGCCCACCTTCGGCGAGTTCGCCAATCCAGAGCCAGGCAAGCAACCAGGACGCATCGTGAGCGGGCTGCTCGATGGCCAGCCCGACAACTTCTGGAAAGGTGCGCTCTACCTGGGGATTCACTATGGCGGCTGGTCGGTGCAGACAGGCGTGATCGAAAGTTCGAAGTCGGGCGAAATCATCGTCGGTGACCGGGGGCCCATACACTGGTCGGCAGTCCATACCTCGACGGCCGACGATGGTCGGGGCATGATCGTCGGGCACATGAACGCGCTCGACCAGCCCGGCGAGTGGCATTGGCAGGACGACGTGCTCTACCTAATCCCGCTGTCCGGCACCAAGCCCGACAACGTGGTAGCCAAACGCCGCCAACGTGCCTTCGACCTCAGCGGCCGCGAGCAGATTCGCGTCGAGGGCGTCTCCGTTCACGCTGGGTCGGCGCGGCTCCAGGACTCGGCCGACTGTGTGTTCGACCGGTGTGCGTTTGAATTTGTCTCGCACTTCACGAAGGCCGGAGACAGCACCTCGGGCGATATCGGCATCGTGGTAAGCGGGCACGACAACGCGTTTCTGAATTCGACGATCCGCTACAGCGCGGGCGCGGGAATCCACCTCCGCGGCCTGCGGCACACGGTTCACAACTGTCTGATCAATGAGACGGACTACTCCGGCCATTTCCTGTTTTCGCTGTATCTAGAGGGCGCGGACGACTTTCTTACCGGCGGCCACACCTTTACCTACAACACGCTGTGCAACGTCGGCCACAGTTGGTATGGAAATAGCCCTGGAGGATCGAGGGGCCGTTGGCGGAGCCCCTCCCTGACGCTGGCCAACCTATTCGCGCACAACCACGCCTTCAACGGCACGCTGCTGGCGCGTGACTGGGGCAGCATCACCGGCCGTTATTTCAGCGGCGGCAACTTGAACGGCGTGCCGGGCCAGATGATCTACAACGTGCTGCACGAGTGCTACGACCCGACGGGCATGCGCGGAAAGTCTTCAGTTTTGGGAATCGTCTATCTGGACATCGGCACGTGCGACATGGACATCCATCACAACCTGCTGTGGGCCGCGCCGGGCTCGTTGCAGTCCGCGTTCTGGTATAACACGTGCTGCGTCAACATCCGTGATCGCGACAATGTGTTTCACAAGGGATTCACCCGCACCAGCGCCGAGCTGAATCCGGGAGATTTTCCGCAAGGCAAGCCTTTCCGCTTTGGTTACGACTTCACGAATCCGCCGCCGCGGCCGAACTGGCCGCAGTTGAATACCACGCGAATCGAGGCGGAGAGCGCCACTGGGCTTTCCGGCGGCACGGAGAAGACACCGCACGGGCTGACAGGGTTGAAGGACGGTGACTGGTTCACCTTCGAAAACGTGGACCTGGACCAGGGGTGGCAATCGGCTGTGCTGCGTTTTGCCAGCGACGTGCGAGAGATGAACACCGACAAGTCGGCACAGAAACCGCCGCGTCACCGGAAGGCGACGGACCCGCTGGTTCTAGCATGCTCTGCAAGCGCTTCTCTGCGCGCGGAAGCAAAGGGCTATGACGGCGCTTCGCCGGGCATCAGCACTTATTGGGACTACTGTTACAACATCGCGGATGGCGCCTGGCTCAAATTCTCACAGGTGCCGCTGGGCGCGGGCTACCGCCGGTTTCGCGTGACCTACGGCAACAACAGCGCGAGCCCGCGCCATCTGGAAGTCCGTCTTGATCGCACCGATGGGCCGCTCATCGGGCGCGTGGCGCTGCCGCAGACGGACATACCACGAACTGCTTTGGCACCGGGGCAGATTCAGATCTATCAGGAGGCTGTCGGAGAAGTCTCTGCCGAGGCCAGCGGCACGCACGATGTCTACATCGTGTTCCACTCCGACGACAAGAAAGTGGTCGGGGCATTCGATTATTTCCGCTTCGAGCAATACCGCGGACAAATACCGCTGCAGAAGAACGAGGTGAAGATCGAAGTTCGTGCCGGCGGAAAGGACGGGGAAAAACTCGGCGAGTTCAACCCCAGCTTCACCGGTGGCGCGAACGTGTTTCGCGAGACGGTCGCGACGCTGGAGCCGCGTAAGCTCGCTGGTCCGCAGACGCTCGCCTTCGTCGTGCGGTCGGCTACAGGCAAGCCCATCGGTGCAGTGGATTGGATCAGCTTGGAAAAGGCCAGGCAGACTATGGACATGACCGCCCTCGGCGTGGAGCCGCTCAAACGCGATGGCCAGTATGTTTTCCCCGAACCGACCTATCGGCCCCTGCCGCCCGACGTGGCCCGCCTGCCCTTGCGGCTGCGGCAGCCGCTCCGGCGCACCTTCGAGGACTACGCCCTCGGCAGCTCGGAGCGCGGTGCAGGTGTCGGCGCCGAGGATGGCGTGAACTCCGTCGCCGTCACCGACGAAACTGCCGCGTCCGGAAAGCACAGCCTCAAGGTCACCAAAGGCAGCGGGCAGAAGCCGTCCTACCTTCCATACATCGGCTACTCGATGGAAATGGACGAAGGCCGGCTGCGGGCCGGCTTCGATTTGCGAATCGAGCCGGGCGCACAGTTCATTTACGAGTGTCGCGATGCCGCCCTTGAATACAAGGTCGGCCCGCGGCTCTCTGTGGACGCGCAGGGCTGGCTCACCGCGAACAACAAACGGCTGCTCCAACTACCTCACGGCAAGTGGGTGCGCTTCGACCTCGTCTGCGCCCTCGGCCGGGAAGCCACCGGCACCTATGACCTGACCATCCGCCCGTCCGGCGCAGCCCCGCAACAATTCGATGGCCTCGCCTGCCCGGATTTCAAGAAATTCTACAGCAGCGTCATCATGTCTCCAGCGAATGGGCCATCGGTCTACTATTTGGATAATGTCGAGATCACACCGGAGAAAACCAAGTGAAACCCACCCTCCCGCTCGCGCCGCTGGCCGCATTGCACGCCAAGAGAGACTTGCCAGAATTTCTCAAATGAACGCAAAAGAACCAACCCTGAAACGCATCCTCACCCTCCTCACCGCCCTGCTGCTCGCGCCTCTGGCGGCGCTCGCGCAGCCCCAGCAGACGCCAGTCCCGACCGTCCGCGACCACCTATGGCTGTTCGCCTGCCCGCCCGGGGGCGATGCCGAATATCTGGAAAACGCCGGTTACCGCGGAGGCTCGCGCATGACCCCCGTCGAGGGCGCGCATTGGCTCGGACTATCCAACCTGCTCTTCGTGACCCAGGACCACACGCGGCCTCAGCCCCTGTGGGCGGAGAGCAAATGGAAGGCGAAGACGTCCATGGAGCAGTGGGCGATTTCTTTCGAATCCCTGAAGAAGGTCAGCTGGTCCGCCGTGGGCTCCAGCGGCGGCGGCGGTCTCAAGACGCTGCCCGACATCGTCTCCATCGCGAAGTCTTATCCCAACTTCACCGGAATCTATCTCGATGACTTCGTCAAAGACAGGAGAAGGCAGAAGGACGGGAAGTTCGCGGGACGGCCGGCGATGTCCGAAGACGAACTGAAGGCCATGCGCACCCAGCTGACCAGAGTCGGGCGCCCGATGGAAGTATGGACGACCATCTACGCCTACGACCTTAATCCGCAGCACCCCGAATACACCCACTGCGAGCCCCCGCTGGCCGATTCGCTGAAACACTTCGACGTCATCGTGCTCTGGACCTGGAAGAGCGCCGACCTGAAAGACCTGGAGAAGAACCTCGCCCGCATCGAGGCGGTGAAGCCCAAGGAAACCAAGGTCGCCCTGGGCATCTACCTCTGGGATTACACGGGGATCGATGAAAAGAAGCAGTCCGACCCCGCCTATCGCTTCGGAAAGCCCGTGCCGCACGACCTCATGGAGCTCCAGTGCTCCCAAGGCCTCAAGTGGCTCAAGGAAGGCCGGGTCTGCGACCTCGTCATCCTAGGCAACACCCACCTCGACATCGGCTCGCCCACCGCGCCCTGGATGCGCTCCTGGATCAAGGAACATGGCGGCGAAAAGCTGGGGCGCTGACGGCTGGCCTACGACTTACGCTAAAAGACAGATAATCGCCGTTTTATTACTGTAACCTAAGAGAGGATGGCTTGTCTTATAACCATCGTCCGACCCCTCGGGACAATGCCTTACCACCTTCCCCACTCCCTCCTTCTCCTATCCTCCTGCCTCGTCGCCTCCACGGGACTGCGTGCAGCGGAAGCGCCAAACTACGAGACGCAGATCCGCCCGATCCTCAAGGAGCACTGCACGCACTGCCACGGGGAAGAGGAGAAGCTCAAAGGCGGCGTCGACCTTCGCCTACGGCGGTTTATGGACGGCAAGACGGAAGACGGCGACCCCGTACTCACGCCCGGCGAACCCGAGAAGAGCGCGCTCTGGACGCTCACCCGCGACGGCGAAATGCCGAAGAAAGGCAAGAAGATGCCGGAGCACCAGCTCGCCCTCCTCGCGGCCTGGATCAAGGCCGGCGCAAAGATTTCCGAAACTGAACCGACCGGCGTCATTCCGCCCGGCGTCTACGTCTCCGCCAGCGACCGGAAGTTCTGGTCCTTCCAGCCAGTCACGAAGCCGACCATCCCGCGCTTCGCCGACACTCCAGAACTCAGCCCCATCGACGCGTTCGTCCGCGCGAAGCTCAAAGCCAAGCAACTCGACTTCGCTCCCGAAGCCGATCGCGCCACCCTCATCCGCCGCGCGACAATCGACCTGACCGGCCTCCCGCCCACGCCGATCGAGACCGCCGCGTTCGTCGCCGATAACTCGCCGGACGCCTATGCGAAACTGCTCGACCGACTGTTGGCTTCGACCGCCTACGGTGAACGCTGGGCGCGCCACTGGCTCGACGTCGCAGGCTATGCCGACACCAACGGCTACGCCGACGCCGATTCAGTTCGCCCCTACGCCTGGCATTACCGCGACTACGTGATTCGTTCCCTCAACGCCGATAAGCCCTGGGACCGCTTCATCCAAGAACAGCTGGCCGGCGATGAACTGAACGCGGTCTCGGCCGCCAACGTCGCCGCGGCCGTGCTCGACCCGTCGAAGATCGATGCCCTCACGGCCACGGCCTACCTCCGCATGGGCCCGGATGGCACCGGCGATACGGTCGCTGACCTCGAACTAGCCAAGAACCAAAGCGTGGCTGACACACTGCGTATCGTAACGACTTCGCTCACCGGCCTCACGGTCGCCTGCGCGCAGTGCCACGACCACCGCTACGACCCCATCAGCCAGGTGGACTACTTCCGCCTGCGCGCAATCTTCGACCCAGCCCTCGACTGGCGCAAATGGCAGAACCCAGCCCAACGCACGGTCTCGCTCTACTCCGCGACCGATAAGACCAAGGCGGCCGAGATCGAGAAGAAGGCCGCAGTCATCGATGCCGAAGCCGCGAAGATGTACAAGGACGCCCTCGATGTGATCTTCGAGCAGAAGATTCTCGACGTCCCTGAAGCCGAACGTGCCGCCTACCGCGTCGCCCGCAATACGGTCATCGCGAAACGCACCAAGGAACAGGCGGCGCTCATCAAGAAATACTTCTCTTCCCAAGCGACCTTCGGCCTGGATCTCTACGACAAGGCCGCCGACAACAAGGTCATTGCCAAGCGTGCCGAAGCCACTGCGCTCCGCGCAACGAAGCCGATTGAGGGCCGCGTCAGCGTACTCGTCGAACCACTCAACGCCGCACCGAAGAGCGAACTGCATCACCGCGGCGACCATGGCCAACTCCGCCAAGTCGTCACCCC
>Ga0114975_10001568_pt1 | contig 16199 bp, 23 predicted proteins | sample S_130626_EF_Meta_FD_87031 | JGI IMG/M metagenome (GOLD analysis project Ga0114975, IMG submission 87031) | Freshwater microbial communities from Lake Simoncouche, Canada to study carbon cycling - S_130626_EF_MetaG | ecosystem: Environmental > Aquatic > Freshwater > Lake | place: Lake...
AAAATGTTAGCCATTGTTTGATTGACATTGGTGCCCTTGCTTTTGCGAGCTTCCTCATTCAACCGAATCTTAACCTTGGGAGTACCTGCCTTATGCCATTTATCAGTGGACACAAGCTCACCAGTCTCAGAATTGAACGTTTGCAATGTAGCAAAATACCACAAAGAAACACCACTTTCCACATGGACATTCAACTGGTCAATTACATCCTTGATGTAGAACAGATCAACATCATAGCAAACTAAACTATTTTGTGGGTTTTCATTCCACTCATATAGGTTTCTGCTTTGGGTAACAGTGAATAAATTCATTTGTAACTCCTACGTTTCCAGTCTCCGGCTTTCGAATACCGGAATAGGAATAAATCACATGGGCCATGCGCTTTGTTGGTAAACCTATCGCGCAACCGAACGTCCTTTCGTTTGTAAAGCTTACGCCATTTTTGTAGTTGTTCTGTTGACAGCAACAAATACACCTCATCAGGATACCAGTTTAAATCATGATCTTTGGATGTGACAAACTTCCAAAATTCATCAGTATCAATGAGCTTCTCTCCTTGGTAAGCAAAAGCTTTTAAGATGAAACAAGCGCAGGAATTAAATCCCCATGTTTCAATCTCACAAACTTTTACATTGTCTTTATTAAAGATAAGACCAACTTTGTTGCTATCATAGTTAGTATTTTCCTTCCACTTTATGCTAAACATACGTCCTCCCCACTACCAATAAACATTTTGGGTTCCTCAATATGACACTCATCACAGGAATTTTGAGCACGTTCACAGAACACGCACATGGGAACGGCCATGGGTTCAGGCAATTGATACTCATGACGAGTTTTCTCAAGGATAGAATTGGCATTATACATAATATCTCTCATTTGTAAGAGTGACGCAAAACGTTGGACGGAAGCACAAAATAGACAATGTTACCGCCTTTAAGACGGCAGCGTTTGATTGTAATTTTAACAAATTTAAGCATTTTAAATGCCTCCTTTATGTGACGAATTTAATCCTTTGAGCAATGACATATCAGTGACCAATATATAATTACTTTTAGGCATTGGAACGACAGTGTGCTTCCTACGTAGGGCTATTTTCTCCCCACATTGGGCACAGGTTGGACGTTGCATGTGTCTACGCTGAGGCTCAACCCTCACAGCATAGCAACAAGTACAGATGGGCAAATGATTTTCGCGCATGGCATTGTTGATAGACCTTAGTTTACCCAGAGCAAGAACGCTGTGCATACTGAAATAATAAATAAGGCAATGTAAAATTCTTTATCAGTCATAAAGTATCTTTCAAAAAAATAACAACAAAAAAAGCCTGAAAAATCAGGCAACAAAAAAACCCGCCGAAGCGGGAATTAAGAATCTTAATGTTAAGATTTATTCTGAGAATGTTATTTCAATATTGTGATGTTCAAGCATCATAATTTGATATGTCATATCATCAATTTGACCATTTTCGTATTGTGCCTCAATGGATTCGATACTTGGCTTGGCACTTGCTTTGCTTATTGCACTATGCGCCATGCTTGAAACGTCACCTACTTGCTGATGTACCATTGTCAGGGTTTCAGCCTGTTCCCGGTATAAACCCTCATAAGTGCTGAGCATGGATTTCAGGGCGGCAATGGCCGTTACATAATCACCGAGATTAGTTTTCTCCGTACGATTCACAATGTCAGAAGACAAGGTGACCAATTTTCCAGCAATACCGGTTTTCTCAGTGTCAGTAGTTTTGACTTGATTCAGCATTTCCTTGATGGCATTTATTGGAATAAGTTTTCCATTGTCCGTACGCGGCAGTTTTCCTAAATGACAAAATAACTTGCTGACATAGGATTTAACCATAGCGTACGTGCCTTGACGCAAATTGATACTGTATTCCTGCCACAGTTTCTCAATAGTGGCGGGTTTATTACCCTTGTCGGTTAAGTCAGCCACAAAAATAGGCTTCATATACTCAATTTCAATATCACGCAAAGCACCACGAAACTCAGGGGTGATTTTCTCGCCTACTGGTGTCTGACCCTTATACAGATCAAAACGTTCTGAATCAAGCATACGGACAAGCAACGATAGAGCACCGACAGAAGCATGCTTACCCGCATCCTGTTCCTTGCGAATAAACTTGATGGAATCAAGGTCAGACGCGAATTCAAGCAAAGCAATTTTCTCAGCTTGGTTTTTCTCATTGACAATAATTACATTATCGTTCGTGAAGTCAATAGTTTTCATTACAGTTTCCTTGTGTATCGAATACGTCACTGTTTTTATAGTGTACGTTTCTTAACGTTAAGATTTTAAATCTCAGTATTTTGGGCATGAGATATCCCCTAAGTACCGAAACTCACTTTGTAGTACTTTCGTACTAGTAACGAACAAGTGTTGTTTTTATGCAACAATCCAAGCACGATGTCCGGGATGCAATATATATAGCATGTAGTGTGCCAACTATGCCAAGTGAGGCATAAGGTATACATATTTAAATATCAAGTGTACTTAAGTATTCAAATAAAGTTATCAACAGAATATACATGTCCACAGGATGCACCAAAATAGTACAACTGTGCACCAATATGGTAATAAATATCCCCAAAACAGTGCACCCTGTGCATAAATTGAATAACTCAAGGTTATCCACAGGGATGTCCACAGGTTGTGGATAAGTTTATAGGGTATGAGTACATAAGTATTACATGGGGTTTTTATGGGGTTTATCTACCATGACAATCTTACAGAAAACTTACATAAAATAATATCCTTACATTTTTGTGGGGTATGGTTGACAATGGGGCTTATGTAGTGTAAGAAAAAAAGTCGTTATGTTTTATAACTGTATGTATACTTATTAATTGACACGCGGTGTAGCTAAGTGACTGATTTATAAATTGAGTTGTGACACCATCCATCATGGGCACATTGTTATTATAAGGAGGGGGGGGGGAAACTTGGCTTCCATGTAATTTACGTAATGCAGCTCACTACGATTTTTATACTTTTTTAAAAGGAGGGCTGTTACTTACACATGAGCTAAAATACTAAAATTGTATGGGGGCTCGTTTAAACGGGCTACAAGGCTGTTTTAATAGGAGTGGCTACATACCCCTTACCTAGGGTATTACAAGAGCTTCTAGCATGGTTTAAATGTGTTTTAAAGCTATTTACGTGCTGCTCGGCAAGCCTCGCATAACCTTCAGGTTCAACCTTTAAGTTCAACTCATACCTGCGCTTCGCGCATACGTGTATATAGTTATATAAATATATATATATAATATACTAATATACTATAATATATATATATACTAATATATTAGTATAACACATATTTTGTATTTGTCAAGTACTTCCTGTAAAATATTTTTATAACTTTTTTTTAAAAAAATAACAAAACACTTGACTTTTGTATTTATTTATGGTATAATATAGGTATACGCTGTTACTTTTGTAACATGCTCCTGTTAATTAAAGATCTTTTGCAAAGGCAAAACATGTCACTTACAGACAATCCAAATACAAAAAACCGTAAACCTAAAACACGTGCTGTTGATGTTGGTACAAACAAATCCTGGTCTGATAAACAAAAACTAGAAGCAGTTCAGAGTTGGTTGCTGTTAGGCAATTTAGCTTTAACCAGTAGAATCTTGTCTATCCCTGAAGTAACTCTTCGTGTATGGAAAGCCACTGAATGGTGGAAAAACTGTGTTGAAGAAATTAAATTGCAAGATGACATGCAAATGTCTGCTCGTTTAAAAAAGATTGTTGATGCCAGTTTAATGGCTGTTGAAGACAGGCTCATCAATGGTGATTTGATGTATGACCAAAAATCAGGTGAAATGGTTCGTAAACAAGTCAATATGCGTGATGCTCACAAGGTTGCTGTTGACTTAATGGATAAGAAACAAATCCTGGATAAAACAGCTAGTCCTGTCCAAGAAGAACAAAAAGATGAAGATAGGTTGTTAAAGCTTGCTGAAAAGTTTGCTGCTTTTGTAACGCAAAAGAAACAACCCATTACCATTGATGCAGAAGACATTGAGATAAAGCAGGATAATTCAGCGGTAGAAAGCCAGGCTCATAATCTGGAAGTCGAGGGTTCGAGTCCTTCTCCTGCAACCAACAAAGAGATTTAACATGCCTTACATGAAAAACGGGAAACGGGATTACAAACGTGAAAATGCTTTGTACAACAGTCGTCCTGAACAAATTAAAGCTCGTACAGAGCGTACCCTATTACGAAGGGAAGCCAATGCAACGGGTGTTACCAGTAAAGGCGATGGCAAAGACCTCGACCACAAAAAACCCTTATCTAAAGGGGGGTCCAACACAATGGCCAATGCACGAGTTACCACTAAAGCAGCCAACCGCAGTTTCTCACGAAATGCCAATGGTAGCCTTAAAAGTCAGACAAGCAAGCGAGAGCGCAGCAAGAAATGAAAGTAACCTCTGAAATTATCCAGGGTTTTGTTGGCTCTGTCCTCTCATCACGCTTTGACGGGCAAGCAGCAACTCCGGAGTTTCATAAGGAATGTTGGGAGTTGTGCTGCTCCAATGAAAAGTTTGTAGCAATTGCTGCCCCACGGGGCCACGCCAAGTCTACGGCAGTAACGTTAGGCTATGGGCTAGCAACGTTGTTGTTTAGAGAACGTAAGTTTATGCTTCTTGTTTCAGATACGGAAGCTCAAGCCACTTTGTTCTTGGGAACATTTAAACAAGAATTGCAAGACAATCCTGAACTTATTAATTTGTTTGGGATTAAAAGAAATGAAAAGGGTTTGGTTCAGTTTGCTAAAGATACTGAATCAGACATTATAGTTGACTGTCAGGACGGACATAAGTTCCGTATCATTGCCAAAGGTGCGGAACAGAAGCTCCGTGGATTGATTTGGAATGGGTCTCGTCCAGACATCATTATGTGTGACGATATGGAAAACGATGAACTTGTTATGAACAAGGAACGTCGTGAGAAGATGCGGAAGTGGTTTAAAGGTGCTTTGCTGCCTTGTAGAAGCGATTCTGGAATAGTTAGGATGGTGGGTACCATTTTGCACTCAGACAGCCTTCTAGAACGCTTAATGCCCAACTCTTCTGACAAGCAAACCATCGTACAAGAACTTAAACAATGGTCCACCCGTAAGGGTATGTGGAAATGTGTTAAGTACCGAGCACATAATAGTGACTTTACTAAACTGCTGTGGCCTGATAAAAAGAACGCTGCAGAGTTTAAAATGCTATACGAAGAAGCTGTTAAAGATGGCACTACCGACATTTACAGCCAAGAGTATTTGAATGAGCCAATTGATGAGTCTGTGTCTTTCTTTAAACGACAAGACTTCTTGCCTCTTACACAAGACGATAGGCAAATGAAACTCAACTACTACATTACTGCTGACTTGGCTATTTCCGAAAGTGAACGTGCTGACTTTTCTGTATTTGTAGTAGCAGGTGTAGATGAAAATAAACGAATTCACGTAAAGAACATTATTCGTGAGCGTATGGATGGTAAAGAACTTGTAGACACCTTTATGGTGTTACAAAAGCTTTATGATCCTATTGCCATGGGTGTTGAGGATATGCAAATCTCCAAGGCCATTGGCCCATTCTTGCGTGAAGAAATGGTTAAAAATAACACATATATTTCTTTGCTTCCATTGAAGCACGGTGGTAAAGATAAAACAACCCGCGCTCGTAGTGTGCAAGCACGACTTAGGGCGCATGGTATTAAGTTTGATAAAGAAGGCGATTGGTATCCCATCTTTGAAAATGAATGTTTGTCTTTCCCTCGTGGTAAACATGATGACCAAGTAGATGCTTTTGCCTACCTTGGACTTATGCTTGACATGTTAATTGAAGCTCCTACTAAGGAAGAAATAGATGATGAACATTATGCAGAAGAGCTAGAATCTTCTGATCTTTCCCATCAAGGGCGTAGCGAATTCACAGGATATTGAACATGGATGACGAACAAAAACCTCTAGCAGCAATGCTAGAAAGTGTAAATATTGCTGAGTCCCTTGAAGAGCAACTTCTCAAGGAAATCGGTGCCGAAGCTTTTAAAGGCTTTGATTTGGATCATCAATCACGGATGGATTGGGAAAAACATGTTGACGAGTGGACAAAACTGGCAAAGCAAACTGTGGAACCTAAAACGTATCCATGGCCCAAGGCTTCTAACATTAAATACCCTTTGTTGTCTACCGCTGCCATGCAATTTGCGGCACGAGCTTATCCCTCTCTTGTTCCTTCCAATGGGAAACTGGTAAACGCTAAACCAATTGGTAAAGACCCAGAAGGCACTAAAAGTAAAACGGCTGAAGCTGTGTCTACTTACATGTCTTATCAACTCCTTGAAGAGATGGATAGCTGGGAAGAAGAAATGGACAAGATGCTCATTATGCTCCCAATTGTGGGCACGATGTTTAAGAAGACCTATTGGGACCCTCTTAAAGAAGCCAACTGTTCTCATTTGGTAATGCCTAAAAACTTGGTTGTCAATTATTGGGCACGTAGCCTCAAAGACGCTGAGCGCATTACAGAAATTATTGAGATTAGTCCACGTAAAGTTAAAGAGCGCCAGCAAAGTGGTTTGTGGCTTGATGTTGAGTTTTCACATCCTGCTCCTGAAGGTGTAATGAATGCACCCTCAGTTGTAGACAGCACTACCCCATACACATTCTTGGAACAACATACGTTCTTGGATTTGGATGACGATGGTTATAAAGAACCTTACATTGTTACTTTGCACAAAGAGAGCAAAAAAGTTGTTCGCATTGTAGCTCGTTTTGACGAAACAACAATTAAACTTAATCTTAAGGGTGAGATTCAAAAGATTGATCCTATTCAGTATTACACAAAGTTTGGTTTTATTCCTAACCCTGATGGTGGTTTTTACGACATTGGTTTTGGTGTACTGCTTGGCCCAATCAACGAATCTGTAAATACTGTTATTAACCAATTGCTTGATTCAGGACATTTGTCCACGTTACAAGCTGGTTTTATTGGTAAAGGATTACGTATTCGCATGGGTGATACTCGCTTCCTTCCAGGTGAATGGAAAGCAGTTAACTCTACTGGCGCTGATCTCAAACAACAAATTGTTCCGCTTCCCACAAAAGAACCAAGCAATGTGCTGTTTCAATTGATGGGTAGTTTGATTACTTCAGGTAAAGAACTTGCTTCTGTAGCAGAGATTTTTGTTGGTAAAATGCCGGGTCAAAACACGCCAGCAACTACCACAATGGCTACTATTGAACAAGGTATGAAAGTGTTTACAGCAGTTTATAAACGTCTGTATCGCTCTATGACTGAAGAATTTAAAAAGCTTGCACGACTCAATAACTTGTATTTAAACCCTCAAACTTATGTTGATGTGGTAGATATGGAAGTTGGTCCACAAGATTTTGACATGAAAGCGCACAATATCTTCCCAGGTGCCGATCCAACAGCGGTTTCTCAAACAGAGAAATTGCTTAAAGCACAAGGTTTGATGGAATTATTGCCTACAGGTATCCTTGATCCTGTTAAAGTTGTTCAACGAGTGCTAGATGCACAAGAACAACCAAATTGGCAAGAGCTTTTGAATCAACAAGTAGCTCAAACAGGACAAATACAACAACCACCTGACCCTAAAATGCTTGAAATGCAGATGAAAAGTCAAATGGAACAACAGAAAATCGGTCTTCAAGGACAAGCCCAACAACATAAGATGGAGTTGGAGTCCCGAGACGCACAAGTTAAACTTGCCATGAAAGCTGAGGAGCATGCATTAGACATGCAACATAAGCAAGACATGTCAGGTCTGCAAGCCGCAGAAGCAGTACATAAGCAACGCATCTTTTCAGCAACAGAGCAGGCCGCTTTCTTGCAGAAACTTATGCATGCGGATGTATCACATCAGCAAAAAACAACTCATGCTGAGCAAGCGGCTCAACAACAGGCTAAGAAGCCATCCAAAGGAGCTAAATAAGAGTGAATAAGTCAGATTTTATTGATTGGAAACGTCATCCTGTCACTCAGGTGGTTTTTAATCAACTCGCAAGTCGCGTAAAAGAACTGCAAGAAATCCTAGGGGACTCTGCAGGACGAAACCCTATTCAAGATGTAGAGTTTGTTGGAGCTATCAAGGCTTACAAAGACATTTTGAATATTGAATATGAAGGCAATGAGGAGACTCAATGATTGTACCCACTCTACACCGAATTCTTGTTAAAGCTGACAAGTTGGAAGAAACAGACAAAACTTATGTTAAAGCTACGGCAATGGGACTTGTCCTACCCGAGCATGAAGATAAGAAACGAGCGCAAGCAGGTGTCGATAGAGGACGTGTTGTGGCCATTGGCCCCACAGCCTTTCGAGACTTTAACACAACTTCTCCCATTGTAATTGGTGACTATATTGCATATGCTCGTTTTGCGGGTAAAGCACTAGAAGACCCATATACACAAGAAGAATTTGTAGCATTGAACGATGAAGACATTGTCTGTGTCTTCCATCAAGAATAAGGAGGCCTTAGATGGCAGAAGAAATTAACGTTGTCGTAGAAGACAACAACACACCCTCTAATAACGAACCACAACTCTCTGCTGCTGAAGAAAAAGCAATGGATCAAGGTTGGGTTCCACAAGATCAGTGGGAAGGTGATCCAGATCAATGGCGTCCTGCCAAAGAATTCCTGGACCGAGGAGAACTCTTTAAGAAAATTGAAGATCAAAACCGTACGATTAAAGAATTTAAACGTGCCCTAGATGATCTTAAAGGCCATCACGCTAAGACCCGTGAAACAGAGTATGCCAGAGCATTGCTTTCTTTAAAGACGCAGAAAAAGACTGCTCTTGAAGATGGAGATGCAGATTCTGTTATTCGACTAGACGATCAAATTGATCTAGTTAAAGCAGAACAAAGCAAATTGCAAGTGCAAGCTGCTGTACAAGAACCCACTCAAGTTGATCCTGAATTTACTTCATGGGTTGATAAGAATGGTTGGTATGAATCTAACCAACCCATGCGAGCGTATGCTGATGCACTGGGTCGTGACTTGGCTTTTAAGGGACTTACCCCTTCAGCCGTTCTTAAAGAAGTAGAGCGACAAGTTAAGATGGAATTTCCTAATAAATTTACTAACCCGAATCGCAATAAGCCGGGTGCAGTTGAAGGAAGTACTAACAAAGGTGGAAAAGGTGGGGATTCCTATACCCTTTCCGATGATGAGCGTCGAGTGATGCAACGATTTGTTCGCACGGGTGTAATGACTGAAAAGGAATACATCGACCAGTTGAAACAAATCAATAAAGGAGCTTAATATGAGTGACATTAAAGAAGCTATTGCGAAAAAACCCAGTGGTCGTCCGCAGCGTATACCTGTTGGTACACGTAATGTTTTAACAGTGGCTGGCAAAGATGCCAACTACGCCTATAGAATTATTAATGACTCGGGAGATCGAGTGCAGGAATTTATGGATGCTGGCTATGAGCTGGTTGAAGCAAGTTCTGTGAGGGTGGGAGACAAACGAGTTAATTCCGGTTCTTCGGAAGGCTCTAAAGCTCAACTTTCAGTTGGACAAGGACAGAAAGCATTTGTGGTCCGTATCAAAAAAGAATGGTACGAAGAAGATCAACAAGTGAAACAACGCCGTGTCGATGATCTGGAAGCAGCCACCAAAGCTAAAGCTCTTGATGGTACTTATGGTAAGCTCGAAATTACTCGAGACTAACTTCATCTAAGTGCCATTAGAACCTGTCTATTTAATTAATGGAGAATTGCTAATGGCAAGTGTATCTCGTATTAACGGGTTTCGTCCTGTTAAAACTATTACTGGCGCACCTTATAACGGTCAAGCCAATTTGTATTTTGTTCCCTCATCTGACTCCACTGTGATTATGGTTGGTGATGCTGTTAAGCTGGCGGGTGATGCCCGTGCTGCTACCGGCGCACCTACTGTGACTCGTGCAGGCGCTACTGACACCCCAGTTGGTATCGTTGTTGGTATTTTGTTCACTGGTGTTGGCGACTTGACCAACATTCCTCCTGTTGTTGATTTGAACACCCCCGTGTATCGTCGTGCTAGCACTGACCGTTACCTGTTGGTGTCTGATGATCCTAACCTGATCTACGAAGTTCAGTATGCTGGTACTAGCGTTGCTGCTGCCACCATTACTGCCAACGTGGGTCAAAACGGTCAATTCACTACTACTGCTGGTAACACCACTTCTGGTGCTTCTGGTATGCAGTTGGATAGCTCGGGTTTGGCTACTACAGCTACTCTGCCCTTGAAGATTGTGGGCTTCCCCAATCGTCCTGATAATATTCCTGGTGATGTGTATTTCAGTTACTATGTGAAGCTTAACAGCGTTACATATGGCACTGGTACAGGTCAAGCAGGCGTTTAATTTTTAGGAAAGGTAGAATATGTCTATTATCAACAGCGGTAGTTTTTCCAAAGCGCTATGGCCAGGCGTAAATGCTTGGTATGGCAAATCATACAATGAGTATGAAACAGAGTACGACACTCTGTTCGACAAATATACTTCGAACAAAGCGTTTGAAGAAGATGTCGGTATTTCGTCATTTGGTCTGGCCGTGAACAAGCCTGAAGGCGCTGGCATTTCGTATGACAGCGAACGTCAAGCGTTCATTACCCGTTACCAACACGCCGTGTTTGCTCTGGGTTTCATCATTACTCGTGAAATGATGGAAGATGACCAATATGATGTGGTGGGTCAGCGCAAAGCTCAAGGCTTGGCTTTCTCAATGCGTCAGACTAAAGAAGTCATTGGTGCTAACGTGTACAACCGTGGTTTTAACGCTTCTTATACCGGCGGTGACGGTAAAGAAATGTTGAGCAACGCCCACGTTAACTTGAAGGGTGGTACTTGGTCCAACACTTTGTCTACTGCAGCCGACTTGTCGGAAGCTGCTTTGGAACAAGCCTGTGTGGACATTGCTGGTTTCACTAACGATGCTGGTCTCTTGATCGCCATCCGTCCTGACCAGTTGATTATCCCCCGTCAATTGATGTTTGAAGCAAAACGTATCTTGTCTTCGGATGGTCGCGTTGGTACTGATAACAACGATCCTAACGCTTTGAAAGCAATGGGTTTGATTCCTAAAGTCAGCGTCAACCATTTCTTGACTGATACTGATGCTTGGTTTATCCGTACTAATGCTCCTCACGGCATGAAATACTTTGAGCGTCGTGCCGACCAGTTCGACATGGATAACGATTGGGACACTGAGAACGCTAAGTTCAAAGCTACTGCTCGTTACAGCTTTGGTTGGACTGATCCCCGTGGTATCTACGGCTCCCCTGGCGCTTAATTAATTGGAGGAGACAGAAATGTTTCCTCCTTTTTAAAGGATAAATTATGGGTTTTCTTGTATCTAGTATTACGCCGTTCAGTCCCCTTGGCCCAACAACCAACATTCCTTCTAGTAAAGATGTTGTTGTTAAAGCTTTTAAAGTGGCCCGTACGGACACAGCTTCCACATTGAAAGCAGTGCTTCCAGGTGATGCTTCGATTCTTAACGTGATTTTGTATGGCAGTGTCGCTTCTGATTCTGCTACTTCTGCTTCAGTTACAATTACCGCTGCCAATAACAGTGGTACTGTGTCTAGTGGTGCATATGATGTTAAAGCTAACGGAGCAACAACTGGTATTGTTCAAATGTCTGGTTTGCCTAATCTTCAACCTGTGCCTTTGACAGGTGATTTGAAAATTACTGCAGTTTATGCAGAAGTTGGCGCTTCCACCACTGGTGGCGACTGGTACGTAGTAGTTACGTACGTGCGTTAATGGGAGGGGCCTTGTGCCCCTTTCTCTTATTATATTGATCTTACAGGAGTGAGAAATGGCATCTTCAATTTCTTCTGGCGTACTTAACGCCGACACATTGCTTTTTACTGGTCGTAACCGTATTAATGCTCTTACGGTTTTTAGTGATGGTACAAACGCTGCTACCGTAGATTTGTATGACAATACTTCTGCCGCTTCTAAAATTGCAGTTAAAGGCAAATGTCTTGGAGCAAATTTAGTTAATCACATTATTTTTGAAAATCCTGTGATTATGGAAAATGGAATTTATGCTGACGTAACAGGAACGGGCGCTACGTTCATTGTCTATTACGGCGGTTAATATGAGTGCAAAAGCTGCTGGCAAATTTATAGGAGTTTTATTCCTAAGTCGCACAGTAGCTCATCAATTGCACCTAAAAACAAATAGCTATGCTCAGCATGTTGCTCTGAATGTTTTCTACGATGAAATTGTAGATTTAGCAGATGGCATTGCTGAACAATGGCAAGGTGAGTATGAAGAGCTTCTAGATATTCCCACATTGGCTGCTAAAGACGCTAATGAACCTCTTAAGTATTTGAAAGAAACTCTTAAGTGGATTACAGACAATCGCTACGATGCTTTTGAACGTACAGATACATCCATTCAAAATGATGTAGATAATGTTGTCAAGTTGTTTCGTAGTACAATTTATAAACTTAGGTTTTTAAAGTAATATGAAAAACCATCTTTTACTAGGTAACTGGAACGCTCTTTGTGATTCTTGTGGACGCAAGTTCAAGGCTCTTGACCTTAAAAAAAGGTGGGATGGTTTGATGGTTTGCCAACAGGACTACGAAAATCGGCATCCCTCTGACTTTTTGCGTGTGCAGAAAGAGAAAATTAATGTTGACTTTGCTCGACCTTATCCTGCACAAGATACTTATGTAGGTTATCTTTGTTCTATTTATGAACTGTCTGGTGCAGACAAAGCTTCTGCTGATTGTGCACGAGCTAATTCAAATATTCCAACAGGAACATTTGATGAAGAAACCAATTTTATTTACGAAGACGATTATGCGGCTATTGCTGGAATGGCAATTGCTGGATGGGCCATTACTGGCCGTGTTTACAGTTTGTCTCCTGGAGCTTAAATGACAAGTACTATTTTTATTGATAAACAAACCGTTATTCAAGCAGATTGGCTTAATGATGTGAACGCTAAAACATATAATGATACTAGTAACACTATAGCTTATCAACCCGCTGTTACTAATGCTGTGACAACTACAGTACAAAGCAAGTTGCGTGAGTGGGTTAGTGTCGATGATTTTGGCGCTGTTGGGAACTATAACGCAGCAACGAATACCGGTACGGATTGCACAACGGCCATTCAAAATGCCCTTAATTACATTAGAGACACGGTTGTCGTTGATGCTTATTCTTTAAAAGGTGAACTTTATTTACCAGAAGGCAAATACTTAGTCTCCAGCACTCTATTTGTTTACGGACATACAACAATAACCGGCCCAGGCACTATTGTGTATAGCGGTTCTGGTGTTTGTCTTAACTTATCCCCAGGCGGCGTTAGTCAAGTGCAAATTCACATCAACCAAATAGGATTGATGTGTACTAGCGCAACAGCGACCGTGGCAATTTATTCGCTAAACAACCTTCGTCAAACAATTCAATCGGTGGTGATTGCTGGCGATCCGCGTACAGAGTATGGCGAAGCGCGATGGACTACGGCTGCAATTCAGTTGGATAGTTCAAGCCTGCTTAACACGTTTCAAATCAATATTTGGGATTGCGTTATCCAACGGATAGCTGGCGATTCGATTTTGATGACAGGTGAGGGCGGTCAAAACAGTGTGTTTATTCTCGGTTGTTCAATTGAAGCAAGTGATGGATATGGTATTCGCGGTATAAGCGCATCTAACGGCGCAGGTTGCGGTCATTTGACTATTGATGGTTGTACGCTGGAAGGCTTTTACGATTCACCTGCAATTTGGTTGCCTGTTGTTGTTGAAGCAAGAATTACAAACAATCATTTTGAATACGCTTCACCTCCCGCTTTTCCAATGATTCAATTTGGTGGCGGTGGCTTTCCGGGTGATGTTGCAAATGCAGTGATTCTTTCTGCCAATAGTTTTAGCGGAACATCTACTGGTGCAATTATTGAGATCAAAAACTTAATTAATTCGACAATTGAAAATAACATTTTTGGCGTAGCTCAAACTTATGTCATCAATGTTACAAACAACATGTCCAACTGTAGAGTTGCCAACAATAGTTTGATTGGTAACACGGAGATATTTTCAACAACGTCTTACGATTACATAAATTCAGTTGATTTACAAACAAATCAAAAATTAACCTATCGCGCAAATCCACTATATAGTAGTTTTGTTCAAAAGAGTAACGCTGCTTTTTCCGGTGTTCAATCTGTAAAACCTGGGAATACTGGAAGTAGCTATTACTACAATGCCTATTCCGGTACAGATTTTGGCTTGTTTGCTGTAGGTGATGCAATTTTTAATTCTGCCCCTACTCTTGGTGGATATGCAGGTTGGATATGCACTTATGCTGGATATGCTCATGTAGCTATATCTGGGACTTTGACCAGTGGTTCAAATCAAATTACAGGTGTTACGGGTGGTTTATTTGATTGGGCAATAGGCGCTAAAATTTGCACAAACACTGATGCGTTGGGCGTTCCAGCAGGAACTACTATTACAAACATCAGCGGTACTACGATCACCATTTCGACTAATGCAACAGCAAGCGGAACGGTCAGTTTGTATGGCGCAAGATTTAACAGCTTTGGTTTGATTGCCGCATAAGCATGGCTAACACCAAAATATCAGCACTGACTTCCGCTACCACGCCTTTGGCGGGTACGGAAACTTTGCCTGTTGTGCAAAGCGGGGCAACAACACAAGTATCTGTTGCCAATTTGACTGCTGGTCGTGCTGTATCTGCTGCTAGTTTAGCTTTAACTACTTCACCATTGCCATCAACTAGCGGTGGAACAGGCTCGAGTTCATCTTTTGTAAACACGGGTATTGCTTATGCGTCTAGTACAACTACGCTTAATACATCAGCAAACTTAATTTGGAACGGTACTTCATTTAAAGTTACTAGTGCGGGCAGGGCAATTTCTACTACTGGAACAAGCGTCTTATTTGCCAGCAACAGCGCAACTCACACTGTGTTTATTGGCGACAACAACTTTGCTTACTTTCAACTTGTTACGCTTGCATCACCGACTTATTTGTCTTTGCAATATAACAGCGCGGAACTTATGCGCTTTGATTCTGGTGGTAATTTAATTCCCAAAGTAGCTAATACAGGAATTAACTTTACCTCTAATACTCCCGCAGCGGGTATGACAAGCCAGTTGCTGAACTGGTATGAAGAAGGTACTTGGACACCTAACCAAGGTGGTGGATTAACAGTTGTTGGTGCATTTAGCTCAACAGGAAAATACACTCGTATTGGTAGAGAAGTTAGGATAAGTGGCACAGTCACAGGCGCAACAAGCGTTGCAGTAACTGCTGCTGGCGTTATCACAACTAATTTACCGTTTACCGTTGGCACAGCAGGGCATGGCAATGTAACTAACGCAGCTTTGACATCTTTTGCCGCAATAATTTGTACAAGCACAAACATAACTTCTGCTGGCGCAATTGCAGCCACTGGAACACTTACATTTTCAGCAACCTATTTTGTTTAAGGAATACCATGTTTGAAAAAACAACCGTTGTTGACCACATTGAAATAATGGCAGACCACACTGTTGCTGTACGCTATGTAGTAACCGTCACTAATGATAAATTGCCCTTTGCTGAACAGATCAAGGGCAACTACTTTAAACCTGGGGATGATTACAGCGCAGAAGATGCTAAAGTGCAGTCTGTTTGTGCTTTGATTCATACCCCTGAAGTGATTGCTGCTTACCAAACAGCTCAAACTCAAGAACAACTTTAAAGGATTTATATGGCAAGTACTATCTTTGTATCAGGTACAACCATTGCATCTGAATGGCTTAACACAGTAAATACTGCAGTATTTCCTACAAGTAAAACTGTAGCAACTTTACCATCAGCTACTACTTCTTTTGGATACAGATTTATTGTATCTGATGCTAATGCCACAACCTTTGCTTCAACTGTGGCTGGTGGCGGTTCTAATAAAGTTCCAGTATATAGTGATGGAACTGTTTGGCGAATTGGTTAATTAAGGATTATTAATGAGTACGTCTGGAACAACTACCTGGAAACTTCAACGAGATTCCATTATTTCAGCAGCCCTTCGCAAGTTGGCTGCTCTTTCTGGTGGAGCTACTCCAGAAACCTATCAAATTACTAATGCAACAGAAGCATTGAATGCCATGCTTAAGTCATTCCAAACTGATGGAATGCCT
>Ga0114975_10001569_pt1 | contig 16192 bp, 22 predicted proteins | sample S_130626_EF_Meta_FD_87031 | JGI IMG/M metagenome (GOLD analysis project Ga0114975, IMG submission 87031) | Freshwater microbial communities from Lake Simoncouche, Canada to study carbon cycling - S_130626_EF_MetaG | ecosystem: Environmental > Aquatic > Freshwater > Lake | place: Lake...
AGTCGGCATAGCAAAGTGGTTTACTGCGACTGATTACTAACCAGTTGGACTCTGTCTTCGTAGGTTCGAATCCTACTGCCGACGTTTTCTCCACCATAAACGCCCTTATAGCTCAGTTGGTTTAGAGCAATCCATTAGTAAGGGATAGGTCATTGGTTCGATTCCAATTAAGGGCAAGCGCCTCCATAGCTCAGTTGGTTTAGAGCAATCGCTTTGTAAGCGATAGGTCATTGGTTCGATTCCGATTGGGGGCAAAACTTATTCAAGCGATTAGAGTCTCTTGGATAAGTTATATAAAGAATTATACTAATAAACACCACAATGAGCTCTATCAACGGCTAGAGATGCTCCAGACCACACTGTTAACCTAAAAAAGTTGAATATAACTATTATAGAGGGATGGGATACATCTATAAAATTACCAACACTGTTAATAAAAAATGTTATATTGGGGTGACAACACAATCAAATCCAAATGAACGATGGTCCAATCATAAATCACATAATCGGAAAGGGAATGGATGCCCATTTTTAATGAAGGCATTTAAAAAATATGGAGAAGATACCTTCAAGTTTGAAGTTCTAATTATATGTTTTGATGAAGATGTATTTCGGTTTGAAAGTGAGTATATAAAAAAATATAATAGCTTATCGCCAAATGGATATAATGTGGCAACAGGTGGAAAAACGAATCAATCATTTCTTGGAAGGACTCATTCAGAAGAAACAAAACAGATTTTAAGTGAAAAATCAAAAATACATAATGCGAATCCAGAAGTACGTAAAAAATCAAGTAATGTGGCAATTCAATTTAATAAAACACACAACATTGGTGAATTAATGCGAAAATCTGAAAAATGGAAAAAAGCATTAGCAGAAGGAAGAATTGGAAGTTATACAAAAACGGAAGAAGGAAAAAAGAAAATAAGTGAAAGCCTTAAATTATATTATATTAAACAAGATAGTGACCAATTAATAACACATCGAGAAAAGTTAAGTAAAACTATGAGGAAAATAAATGGCAGAAAAATATCACAATATACGCATACAGGAAACTATATTGCTTCATATAATTCAATTATAGAAGGTGCCGAGGAAAATGGTTTGACTCGTAGAAATGTACAGGCATGCGTATCTGGTCGAACTAAAACAGCAGGAGGATTTATTTGGAAATATACAGAATCTAAAGACACATTATCTACAATAGAACAGAACCAGGTGATAGGTTCTCATTAAGCCCATTGGCAAAATGGATACTGCGTTCCCCTTCTAAGGGAAAGATTGTGAGTTCAAGCCTCACATGGGTTAATAACAGTGTACTTCAGTTGGGAGAAGATTCGGCTCATAACCGAAAGGTCCGTCGATCGAAACGACGCGCTGTTAGCATAAACTTGTAAAACAAGTTCATTCTAGCAACTTCGTAAATGTGTTTAAAGAACGTAAAGAAAAACGCGCGTCACAAACTAGATGGGTTGTGGTTGTGGTGCTAAAAAAGGTGGCGCGGCGGCACCTGTACTTCAAACGGACCAACTATTGGCTCCGACGGAATGGGGTCCGATTTTATGGAAATATTTACACTGTATGGCGGAGCGAATCGGCTCGTCGGGTAATAAAATTATTGATACCGACCAGGCAAACTATACAGAAACCATGTTGACAATGCTTCCACTTGTTATTCCGTGTACGGAATGCCAGAGTCATGCGGCAGACTATATTGCGGCGAATCCTGTGCCGTCACTAAAAGGATTGTACGGACAGGGCCTACAAACAGAGGCGCGCAATTGGTTGTTTGCGTTTCATAATGCGGTACGTGTCTCAAAAGACCAGCCATTGATGATTGCGACGGTAGAAGAATGTCAGGCGGCTTATGCGAATATATCCGTTCCAAAGTGTGAATATACGGCATTTATTCAAAGCGTTGCGGCGGCGGTGAGACAGGGATGGGTAAAAATCGAGAATTGGAGAAAATGGTATAGCAACTCGGAGCGTATTCGGATTATTACAGGAAACATCATTATTTAATACATAAACCGCATTCGCGGTTACATCGTGATACCCAGTGGCAAAGCCACGTTTACAGGCCATAAATCCCATAGGATTTATGGCGTGATACCCCATGTGCTATTAATGTATCCATCGACGGCGTTCGCAGTGGTCTGAGAAGCATAATGGGCAGTAATGGTATGAATGCCACCGAATAAACGAGACATGCCTGCTTGGTCCGCCATATCCTGCCACGTAGAAAAGGATATTGTGACATCCGTCGCAGGAACGATGCCAGGCTGAACCGCGGATGATCCAGCAGGCAAGATGAAATCACCGAACGGACAGGTTTGATTCGAAGTGAAAGAAGTAGAATATAAGGACTGTAAATCATACGTCATCGTATTCTTGGTAATCGTCGGACCAAACCATTTTGTCATGGTATGCGCAAACGCCTGAGTAAAATGGCTGTGACCAGATGGGAAATCAGGGAAAGGTGGGGTAACAAACGAGGAAAGTTGATAGGGTATCCATTGATCTCCTGAAATGGTGCCATTCCAAGAAGAAATCATTTGACCGTTATAACGACGACGAATCTCTTGAATGGGGCGGTCCTGCATAAACATGTATTTCTGTCCCCAGCAGACACGCGCGCCTTCGAACAAGTGGACCGCTAAATCCAGAAGAGAATACATGATATGAGCACAAGAGAAGGAGTTACTGCGCATGTATTCTTTCCAGAGCCAGATGGCCATCAAGGGAGGTGGCATCACACCAGGCGCGGAGCCGGCCCAGAACTCCGCAATCATCTTTTCCTCATCCGTTAAATTCTGTGAAATGTTCAATACAACATCAATTTCGGCATCGCGATCGGTGCCCGTGACAGGCGAAACAAGTGCCAGAAGATCCAATTCGTTCTGAGCAGTCAAACAGGAAGAATTGATCGAATCCCACGAATAGGTGGCATATCTCTGTTGAACACCATTGACCGTCAAACGAGTCCATTGTTGAGGTTGAGGGAATCCATTGATGTCATTAACGGTCACGCCGTCTACTACAATGGTATTGTTCCAGTTAGCGGAATTAACAGGCTGGGCAGTGGAGGCGGCGGAAGAACCATCGGCAAGACGATTGATATACCAGGTACTCCATCGAGCCGACCAATCATCCCATTGACCCGCGGTTTTCACGCGTGCCACCATATCCGCAGGACAGTTGTAAATCGACGGAATGGGGTGAAGTTGTGTAATGAGATAATCAATCACGCAAGAGATCCAAATGATGGAATCATTCGCAGAAAGAGGCGCAGTCGCTTTTGATTCAGTCCAATCCCAGTTATCGTGAACACCTTGAACATTGGTGTCGGCAGTGACCCAGTTCCATGCTTGAACAACAGACGACACGAAGAGATACATGATACGCGATCCTTTCGTAGGGCCGAGATTAGAAGACGCAATGTATTGTAATACATTGTCTAACCCAGCATTCATAATATAAGGAAGCGCAAGAGAGACATCGACCGCGCCTGCTTCACCAGACATAATACTAGAAAGAACAGAGGGTGGAGAAAGAAAGTAAGGAGTGCGGATAAGAGGTCCCATTCCACTCATGTTACGTGCGCAGACGGTAAATGTATAGGGTTGCCATTCTTGAAGATTGGTAAAGCGATAGGATGTATTCAATGTCGTGACAGAATCCTGTGTAACGCCGTTGAGAACAGGTGTTACCACGTACTGAAAGGGGCCATCGCCAGTGGTAGGAGGATTCCAGGAGACAATGATAGAGCCGACCGTAAAGGTGATACCTGACACGGCACCTGGAAGAGCAGGAATGTAAGGAGGATTGATTAAAGATGCGGCAATAACGGGGTCAGCAGGGCATCCTAAACTCACGGCAATACAGGTATCATACCGAGTGTATTCCGTCATGCCACCTGTCTTGACTTGGGCGATAATAGACGCATCGATGATTCCATGACCAGAACGTGATTGTCTGGTATAATTGCTAGGTGCCGTACCAGCGCTTGCTAAAAAACCACCCGCAATGGCTTGTTGGGCACGACGCTTGGTTAGTTGGGAAGAGTCATAGATACGCGACATTCTACTAGATAAAAATATTTATATCTTATTTTATTGTAAATAATGTGCGCGACAAACGGGTCGATAGGATTCCGCACCACCTACGAGAACGTCTTGTTTATGAAACGCGGCGACGTATTGAGAATACACTGCCACGGTTCCGTCACGACATACCGCACAGAACGCACTAAGACGCTCAACCTCTTCTGCGTGTGGAATCAGGCGCAGCATATCACCAAAGGGTTGGCGTTCCGATGTACCATCGAGTCCTGAAATGACGATATGGATGGGTAACTCGTCTGCCCAGGCGGTCACTTTTTCAAACAAATCAGGGAAGAACTGGCCTTCATCGATCGCAAGAACCTGATAGGCTCCTGAACGAATCGTCGCATCCAGATCAGCCAATCGAGACACGCAAGTAGCATGCTCAAACTCTTTATCGTGGGATGCGACACGATTGGTTCCATAACGTGTATCACCTACGTAATTAGAAACGAGGACCTTATAGCCAATGGATTGGTAACGTCGAACACGGCGTAACAGTTCGGTCGTCTTTTGCGCAAACATACATCCAATAATCAGGGAGAGATGGCCCATGGTGTATCTGTATCCGTAATATAATTCAGATGGGTCAATTTTTACGAGCATTACTTCGTGTTTTACTTCGTGTTAGATAGGTATGTCGAACATAACACCTTGTAGTAAACGTAGGATGTTCGACCTGATTGGACAATTGAAATCCGTGACGTTCATACCATCGACATAAATCAAGATCATCGGCAGGATTCAGGTAGAGGGCTGGACAAACCGAAATGACATGTTTTAATAATGCGGACCCCCATCCACCGCCTTGTTGCGTAGGCTCGATACAAATGTATTCGAGTTTGGTATCGCATACCACCGCAATTCCGATCAAACATCCTTCCATCCATAATCCAAATGAACGTTCGGGAGTACGCCTGTCCCATGCTCCTTTGAAGTAAGGATGTTCGGATTCTAAAAAGTTACGTTGAAAGAGCGCATTTGCAATAGCATAATCCGTGACACGAAGGGGTCGAATCATGTTCTGATGGGAGCGAAGATATCTCAATTAGATTAGGGGAATGACAACGAATTGGTCCATTGATTCCATTCCAGCAGTTTGTATTACGTTGGAGCGTAGGGCAGATCGGTGGCGTAGATTCCAAGATCAGCCCGGAACTCGATCGCTTTCGGTCAAACGATTTCTGGGTGTGGACGGAAAGACATTAGATCTCGATACGGATGATCGAGTAACGACATTGACGAAACGAAATATCAAAACGAAAACCCGCAGATCACATGAAGAGCTAGACAGTATTGGCGGCGTGGGATGTGCGCTATCGCATATTGCGGTATGGCAATGGATGGTGGATCATAATCAAGAGATGTGTCTTGTATTTGAAGATGACGCGGTGGTACCACCCGATTTCAAAGAGCAAGCCAATCAAATCATCCAGCAGTCCGCGGTTCTCAAGAATACAAAACAATGGGACATCTGGCTCGTAGGAGGAATGTGGGAAGATAAGACACGTATTCCGAACGAACCAAAGGAATCAGGCATTATTCGCGTAGGATCATTTGTATTGTTTCATGGATATGTGATTACATTAGATGCGGCAAAACAGCTGTTAAAGAATGCGTTTCCAGTTCACTGTCACATTGACATGTGGACATCCATTCATGCGTATTTAACGGACATGCGATTGGTAGGATCAACCCGTCTCATCCTTCAACAAAACCAAAAAGTAAAGACAGACATTCAATCGGTTGATGGCTGTGCGATTTGTAATATCCCAGCGGATTTCAGTGAAACCCATCATCTAGTTACTCATAATGAATGGAGAGTCGCACAAGCCAGTCAAGTGGTTTGTGTGGCATTCATTGCTTATTTGTTGTACCAACATCTTAAGAAATAGTCAATAAATGGGTCAAAAACTGTACCACATCGTCGCGAGGGCGTTGAAGATAGGCGTCCATAAAGGTCCAGAATTGATGAAGAATAACAGGATCGTCGGTAGGAACACTTTCCATGAGATGGGCACGGCGAAACTCAAAGGGAGGAAAAACGGTGCTACGTTCAGCAACCCAGGCATCTTCTAAGGGTGGCACGCCCATAGACGGATCCGGCCGATGAGTGCGACAAAGTTCGATCATGGCCTTAACGCGACGCACGGTCGCGCCACCGCCGCCTGCTGCGTCACATCGCCATGCCCATGGATTTCCCCAATAATCGCCAACAAACATCGAATCAGGAATCTTTCGACGGATGATATTATCCATTTGAATGGTCAAAATGTACTTGGCCACAATCGATTCGTAGAAATGGTAATCGGTCATGATGTGATTATAACCATTTTTGCCCTCTTCGCGAGATACGTCACCATGAAAGACCTCCATGATATGAAAGGAAACGGCTTTGTCGCCAAGAATCGCCTCGATAAAGGCCCGATTCTCGTCGGAACAGAAGATGTAGACGGACATATGGGGTGCAGCCCATGCCATGTTTTGTAGAACAAAACGGAAATTAGGATGGGCGCGCCGTTCGACAATGACGTAGGCATTCTCGGAAAAAAGAGGTGGACGATAGGTTTCCCAAAACGTTTGAAGCATGGTACCATACTTTTCAATTAAATACATATAAAAGTAAGGCTCAAGAACATTTCTATAGACATCGAGACGCTTATTGGCGGTGTGTTTGGATTGTTCGATTTTAGCGACTTCGTAGGCTGCGGCAAGCATCTTTATCTATACTATTTCATCAAGGTTTAGGTTAAAATGTAAGCTGAAGGGCCTTCCACGAAATAGGAAAGGCGGTTTCCAAGCACTGATTGACGAATCCAGCGTAATCGCGGATTTCTTTTTGCGCATCAGGGCCGAGACGCAGATGACACAGACGAGCAACAGCCGCAAGACTGGCAGTTTCAATAAATTCCGTGTACATACTCTGAGGAAGGACCGAGCGAGCCACTTCAGGAGCGACGCCGCGGGCAAGAAGACTCTGGTAGGTAGCCATAGCCGTTTCGATTTGTTGTTTCAGAATCTGATGAACTTCATCTGCTTCGCCGACAGGCGTCGCCTTAGAGCCTTGCTTGACTTTTGGATCACGTTCACGGATATCAGCAGCAGCAGGAATCCAGCACTCAGGTGGAGAATCCACATAACGACGACTAACTTCATTGCGAGCAAAGCCGATCGTGTGACGAAACCACTCGCGTGCAATAAATATCGGCATCTTCAGGCGAAAGCGCACTTGGGGATGGAAAAAAGGCGATACGTGGTCGTGCTTGGCCAGATAGTTAATCAGTTTCTTGTCGGCCTCGGTAAGCTCGTTCGATACTTTATCAAAGGAAACGCGTGCGGCATTGACCACCGTCAAATCGTCTCCGAAGGTTTCAAGGAGCTCAACAAAACCAATGCCGTCGGCCATCATCATTTTCTTGGTAGCCATGTCTATATAAAGCAGGCGCGGGGTCTTTAGATATGGAGTACAGACGCACCAACAGAAAACTGCGTACTTCACGACAAGATATTGTAAGGGAAGTGGTCCCTGTAAAAATGATGAAAGTGGCCGAATCACAACGATCCGTGTCTCTTCCGCCAACGTTGGAATACCTGCCAAAAGTAATAAAAACAGTTCCGACTCGAAATGTGGAACGTATTATGATGGATAAGAAACCAGTAGAGGCATGCTATATGTGTTGATGAGATATCAACAAGATATTAACGAGGCGTATCTACAAGATCAGTACCAGGACCAGCGATTTTTGTAACGGTTCGTTTGATGATTTGCTGGAGAAGGGAGGTAGGAAGAGGACCGAGTCCGTGCTTTTTAGGTTTAACGGAAGATAGAGGAGCAAGTGGGCGGGGATACGAGGCGGTACATGGAACAAATGAATTCATGGTTGACTTCTCTATACAGCGTATATTATTTCAATTTTATTTTTCATCACACGGTCTGAAAAATAAAAGGGAACAGTAAGGGAATGTTCATCATGGTTCTTGTGATCCTGATCCTGGTGGGATACGGGGTATTATTTATGGAAAAGGCACAATACAATCAAGTACCGAGAATCATTTGGACGTATTGGGAAGAGCCGGATCATTTGGATCCAAAGAAGCGTCTTTCAGAAGAGGCTAAACAATCGATCCGATCCTGGGAAGAGCACAACCCAAATTATGAGATCATTCTTCTTACGAAGAAAACATACAAGGGATATGTTACGATTCCAGAAGAGATCCGAACGCACCCCGCATTGAATCCTGATTATCTTCGTGATCTGATCAAATTATGGATCTTGGCAGAACGGGGCGGGGTATGGATCGATCCAGAGGTCATTTTAACTAAACCATTGGATCCGTGGTTGTTCCCGAAATATGGTGAGTTATCAGGGATCGATCTCGGAAATCATATTGTGGATCCGAGATTCATGGCAAGTAATAAGGGGGCGAAATTTATCACACGATGGAGAGACGAGTATTATGAGATCGTTCGGTTTCCAAATGTAGAAAAGTACGTAGAATCTAGATCGATCCATTCAATTCGAGATCCGATCCATAATGTCATTCAGGTGGCATGTCATCTTATTCTTAAGACGTATCCAAAAGAGTCGATATTATTACAAAAAATAAATACAGTGCCGATGCGATTTATGTAGTGTTAATGTCCTTTGGGTACGTTATCTTGACTTTTCTTAGATTTTTTCCATTTTGTATACATATGGGTCCATTGGATAAAGTAGGAGGAGCCAAGCCACTGTTTAGCGAGTAGATCGAGTTCTTTTTCTTGAGGGGTGAGTGTGGCGTAGAACTCGTCATAATCAGCAGGCAAAGGGGCGGGTTTGGGAGGAGTGTAGCGCTGCATAGTTGCCATGATACTTTCTGATTGTGTACGTAATCGTATCAAATTTTATAAAGAGTCATCAGATGCGATTCAAAGATAAACGGGTCTTAACGATCAAAACAACAGATGATATGGTAAATATCTTGGAATCAAAAGGAAACTCAATCAAAGATTATAAAAAAGGAAAGACGATTACGGTACATGATAAGATGCAGAAAGGATACTCCTATCTTCTTGAAGAAAATCCAGGACAGCAGTTTCATCCGGATTTCAAACCGGTCTATACGCCAGCGGAAATGTTGGAGATGGGAACATTTGAAGGAAAGTATCTAAATGACTGTGTTCTGGAGTTTCCAAAAGAATGGTTTCTTGCTGCGATCAAAAAAGGAAAATTGTCGCCTCAAGGCGCTGATCCCAGCATCAACCAGTTTCATGTGAAGTCACGACAGAATCTGGATGTATGGGAAGAAAATGGATGGGTACCGAATCAAGCCCATCATGTCGCTAAACAATATGCCCTGTTGTCGGATTCATCGCTCAATCATGACATCCGAGGGTGGTTTCAATGGTATTGTCGATATTGGATGGGACGCAGAGAGCCCGAGTTAGACCTTGTACAAATCAAACGATGGAAGGCATTTGTACGACATGCGGGACAAGTCAAAGCGAATTGTAAGAAGGGAGATTTATCATGTCGTGTGGTGAGCCGACAGGCCTTATTACAATGGGCGCACGATCCATTTATTTGATATAAGTAGAATGTCAAAACTTATAAGATGGGCGTCCGCGGTATTAGCTGCTCCATCCGCCATGAAAACGGTTCATGAAACAGGAGAAATACATGATGTTCGTAGAGGAAAATCGAATTATAATACATTAGATCCAAATGCCATGGTAGGACCTGGACCGCTACCGGTTAGAAATATGACAGTATATAATAACGATCCAATTGAGAGGTTTATTAAAAAGGGAGGCAAACGTAAAACACATCGAAAACGCACACATCGTAAGCGAACTCGTAAACATTAATCTACGATGGAAGGCATTTGTATGACATGCTGGTCAATTTAAAGTGAATTGTAATAACGCCTGACGTGTGGTGAGCCGACAGGCGTTAATACAATGGGTAGACTATTTCATTTAATGCTTACGATGATGACGACGAGTACGACGGGTACGACGAGACTTACGACGTATTGTCTTCTTTCCACCCGATGGATTATTTGTATTGAATTTGTTAAGAGCGGCTTGTTGTGCAGCTGCAGCAGCCACCGCATTACCTCCAGGCGCATTAAGAGCATCATAATATGCCTCAGATCCTAATGCTCTTCTTTGTTCTGTACGAGCATTAGACTGTCCGTTATGGCGTCCCAATACTAGAGCAGGAGGTCCAGCCGCGGCGGCTACAGTAGGTAATCCTAATATCGAACCAGTGTGAACAGGAGGAGGCATACGATTACGATGTAATTTTAAAACGCGATTGGCCGCAGCATTGGCAGCATTCTTATTTCTTGTATTTCTATATACAGTATTATATTCAGCTGCTCTGGCAATGCTTAGAGGGTCGTCATTCTGTCCATAAGCACGAGCTACCTCTGGTATGTATGGAGGAGGTGCGTATGCGGCGGCATTGGCAGCATTAGCAGCACCATTGGCGGCAGCGTCATGACGATAGAAAAACAAATTAGGATCACTGAGATTTAATTGCATTATAGGCGGGTGATTTGACATAGCAGCTGCGGCGGCTGCTGGTTGTCGCGGTGCATTAAACTGAAGTAATCCACGTTGTGTATTATTACTAGGATGATTTTTGCTGTATTGTATAGCATTGTTTCTGCTTGCATTCATGGCAGCCTCCTCTGCCATGGCGGGTGTCATGCCATTTGCAATTGCGTTAGTAAAAGCTTTATTCGTAATATGATTTCCAGTATTACTACGACGAACAGCAAATCCACGTCTTAAACCATGACGAGGTGCATTTGATGACGCAGCGGCAGATGAAGCAGCATCATTGGAGTTAGTAGCACGAGACATTATACTATTCTGTTAGATTTTCTTCATCTTCCTCTTCATCTTCCTCTTCCTCTTCTTCCAGGCTGTCTTTTACTTTGACAACAGAATGCCCTTTATTGTATTCTCTTGTAAACATGGACTTTACTTTGGCTGGAATCTCACTGGTTCCAAACATAATTTCAGAGATTTCAAGAAGTTGATCTCGATTTAACCGTATGGCATCCATACGTCCAATCATTCCCTGAATAGCCGACAAATCGCCTTTCTCGCCTTTCAATCCAGAAAGGGGTTTCAATAAGATTGTTTGAATCGACTCCGCTTCTTCCAGTCGTACAGAAGAAGCAGAACGTCCGCGGACACGCCCAACCTCTTCCATCCATCGACGATGTTTACCACGAGTCGCATTTTTCCCAAGGAGCCTAGGAAAGATTTGAAAGGGACAGGGTCCCGTAACTTTACGCGAAGTTGCCACGGTAGAATGAACAACATGGGGAAGAAGCGACCAATCTTGCGTTTTCCATTGTCGGGTGCTCATCAAGTCTCCAAAGGACACTTGTTCAGAGGCCGCGACCGCTTCATCGAGTGTTCTACTCGCAGCCAAGTATGCTTCTTGAACCATAAGGGGGACCATACCATAATCGACGTAGACGAAATCATCCGCTTCATTCAGTGAGCACCGTTTATTCGACATGAGTTTCTGGGTGGCAGAGAATAAATCAAGACGAAGTGTTGAATCCTTTTGGGACGCATGTGTGTTCCCGCCATCGAATTGGAGTTGGTTGATGATAGACCGAATATCATTTCCGCCTGTTTCACATAGTGTTTCGAGTTCCACTTTGGACACGGTTCGCCCTTCCTTCTTACAAATCGCCATCAGTGAGGCAGCGATGGTGGATTTGACAGGACGACTAAACTTTACAACCAAGCATGCTTTTTGAAGAGGCGCCATCTTCGGCGGCAACTGATTGGCAATACAGATAATGGGACAATTCGATTTTTTTATTAAATCGGCAAGTTCACCGACACCGCCACGGTCTTGTGCGGTGAATCCATCGACTTCATCCATAATCACGAGTTCTTTGCGAAGACGTTTCATGCCCAAGGCAAATAGACCACGTAACATGGAAATGGACCGAGTATCAGATGCGTTGTATTCAGCAACGACGTATCCGTTATGTTTCGCAAGGAGATGAGCAACGGTACTTTTTCCGATTCCTGGAGGTCCAGAGATCAATGCTCCGCGCCCTTGTGTGGGCCAGGAAGTCAGCCAGGAAGTTAATTGAGCGATGGAGTCTTTGTGGCCAATCACATCGGCAAGAGTGGTAGGAGCATAGGTATCGACCCACAAGTTTTCGTGAACTGTTTTCTTTTCGACAACGGGCGGAATACAAACAATGGAACATCCTAGACGAATTGCTTCTTGGTATCGTGCGGATTCGGTAATGGGGCGTCCGTCATGACAATGGGTACCAGCGTATAACGTATATCCTTTTCGAAGAACCTTGTGAATGCGGGCTCCTGGAGGTGGAACCGCATTACCGGTGACGACGATATCCATGGGTAATTCTTAAAAATTGATGTGATAGACATCAATTTTTAGAACTTAAACTTATTCCATCCAAGTAGAAGTAGTCATGAATTCAAATACAACTCCCACCGATGTACATGTCATTACGGAGCTAGACGTGTATGAGTCCACTATTCGCAAGGCAACCTCCATGGGTGATTTGAACGCATCTCCATTGGCGGAGCCACAAAAATATTCATGGAGCGATGTTGAAATGGAGGAGCAGCTCGCCCAAAAGAGTAAAAAAGAAGAGCCGACCGTTTCGTCCAGTGTAATTCTGAAGGAAGAGTCAAAGGAGGAGTCTGTTCCAACGACAACCCCTGTACCAGAGAAGACGATGGAAGAGCCAAAGAGTCTGATAGAGAAGGAGCAGGTTAAAGAATTAGTGGAGAAGTTAATGACAGAGATCATGTCGAGAAACGAAGTGGTGGAGAACGTAAAGAAACCATCCGAGGTAGAGTCAGACGACGATATGCCGAATCTGGTAGAAGACTCTGATAATGAAAGCATGCCTGATTTGGTGGAGTCAGAGTCCGCTAATGGACTGGAGATTGACGACGATATGATGATTGCGATTTTCAAGCGTCCGTCGTGTCAACGATGCGAGGCGGCACTGAAGACGTTGATGGCGCATGAGGAGTCCGAGGAACTGGAGGAGTCAGAGGAGAGTGAGACAAGCGAAGAGCCAGATGATTCGGACTCGGATTATGTTCCTTCAGACACGGGCTCGGATGATTCGCGCAAGGGTGAATCGTCTGATTCAGATGTATCAGAAATCCGAACAGTACGTGTCGTACACAGGCGCAATGCGGAGATTCCTTCTATCATCACGATTACGTTTGTGATTGTTGTAATCCTCTATATCTTGAAGGTAATGTACCTACTCGTGGACGCATCGATGAAGAATCGTTATCATGCGTGCTATTAAACGACAATACACGGCAATGCCGTTAAAACGACGTTCTTCAACCAAAGGTACAGAACGGGTTAAAACACGTTCTTCAAAAGGTATCGCGCAATCACAAATAACACACCGCCCCATAACGAATCCGCAATCGCAAATTTCCAATCATACCGTTCGAACACGGCATAATTAGTAAATTCGTATATCGTATAGGTAGCTAAACCATATAAAAATGCTTGTTTATAAGAAGCTGTCTCCAATAATAAATAGGCCAATGCGAGATAGACAATGGCTCCACTAAGAAAACGAAAAGAAACGGCCTCACCTTGAATACGTTCAATCATAGCACGACCAAAGATACCAGCGGTGCTAAGCCAAAAGATGTCTACAAAAAAGAGGGTTGCGGCAGTTTTCAGATAGGCGTTCATTCTATGAAGTCTATTTATTTTTGTTGTGTATTTTCGAGTATTTTTTAGAACTTCGTTACTAAAAAGCACAAATGGAGACCATCAAGTTGGATGCTTTCAATACGAATCTTCACGGATGCCGAATCTTATGTCAGGGTCCATTTCCCAAACAGTACCCGCCGATTATGGATTCGATTCAGAAGTTACGAGAACCATTTAAGAAGAAAATCTTGTTGACAAATACGCCGTTTGGTATCAGCAAGTACCTTCCGATGGCGTATGATACGGTGTTTCATATCAAAGACACCGCAGACTGGACATTGCTTCTAACGTATATTACATATGCTCCAAAGCCACTCCTTGTGGTATCAGAAGATATCGTGATTCCGGATGGATTGTGGCCAAAGATTACTCGTCAAACAACATTTGTGAACTTCGCGGCCTCTCTGGTATTTTCAGGCAGACCTTATGATGCAATCTTTTTTGCGCCGATGGAGGATGTTTCGAATGTGTATGCAGACTATGTGTACAAAATGCTACAGAGTCTGTATCGTGTGTCATATTCACCGAAAGAACACAAGGAAATTCTACAAGAACTTCGTGTGGCACAAGCGGGACTAGTATGGTCGAAAGTGGATGAAGAATCGCAGGGAGGAAGTGTGTTCTGGTATGATCCAGTAGCGATTCAAGCGACGGATCGGTTAACACCGAATCAAATGGCGGAGATTCTTACTGCGTTGGCGGGACAAATGAGAAGTTAAGAACGCTTTGATTTCTTCCAGTTGCCATTGTATGGCTTCAGCAAACCCTCTGGATTGCGACGAGCATATTCTGCCTGTGCGGATTCATTCTGAGCGACATATGGAAAGTTATATCCCCGACTGGCTGCCGGATTATAGGGCTCAAAAGGAGCAGCACTGGGATCCAACGCTGGCTGAGCGGGTACAAACGGAGCGGCACCAGGGTTCATACGCGGTCTGAAAGGAGTGGCATTAGGGTTTTTTCCAGCAGGAATAACTCCGCCGTATTTACGTTGCTTGCTCTGCTTGCGTTGCTTGCGAGTACGTTGCTTGCGAGTACGTTGCTTACGAGTAGACATCTCTATAGTATCTTTCTATTTCAATTCAAGCTTCTTCACTTCTTTTATATTTTTCTCTATCTTTTCAGCAAGCGATTTAAGTTTTGGCGCATCAAGATATGGGTTCTTTGCGAGTTCTTGGCGTAAACGATAATCACCGCGAGTAAGAATTTCAAAGTGGCGATCGGTGATTTTCAGATGTTTGTATTGAATGCGTGTATGTTCTAGCCGAGCCTTAGCCATCTCTAATTCGGAACCTTTTACGGTTTTCACGTACGCATCAGATGCGCGAACAAGAAGTGTCATGATATGTTCTATGAGGCTCGGAATCGCACGATCCACTGAAACTAATCCATTCAATTCGGGAATTTGTTTTATAATCATCGCACGAGCACGTGTAACAATGGATGCGATATCCTCTTCTTTTGTTTTATAATATACACTTAATGGACCAAGAGATTTATCTAGAATCTCATCGTGAAGAACAATAATCGCATCTAATTTCTCAAGTTGTTGTACAAGTTGTTTGGTTAACTCGTATCGAAGTCGTACTTCTTCAATCTGAATAGTGGCTTTGTTTTGAAAAATGCGTTCTGCTTCCTCCATTTCATGTTGTTGATTGAGTCCTCGTTGTAAGGTGGAGCGATTCCAAGTGTTTAATTCCTGCTGAATCGCATTATCACGTGGTGAATTTAAGAGACGACCGAGAGAGGCAATGTGAGCAGCTTGTTGGGCCCGCACAGCGGCACGATTGGCCAAGAAGGTGGCTTGTTTGGAGAGACGCCGTTCCATATTGATTTTCTTTTTCTGGCGCATCAGTTGATGAATGGTGGTTTCGACGAGATCTTCGCATCTTCGTTGCGCATAATCGACATAATCCGTTAAGCTAGCCGGTTTTTTAAAAGGTGTAATTGCCTGTAATACCATATCAACGGTAATGGTCATATTCTCCATTTTTTCCTCTTGTTCCGCATTGGTAAGATATTGATGAACAGCTTGCCGTGCGGCATTCGATTTAGTTTTAGAATTGGAGGCAAACGCAATAAGATTCTGTCTTCGTTTGACCGTTTTCTGTTTATTAGGTGTCCATAGGGTACCACCTTTCTTCCGTGTAGCACGTGTTTTACTTCGTGTACCCATCTACTGTATTCTCTTATTTACATACGAGAATACAGTAACACCGATTCATTATGCGAATCGGTCTTTCAGTTCTTTGGCTTTCTTGGCAGAAAGGGCAGCTAAGACAGAAGCACGTTTGCGATTATCGATAACGAGTCTCAACTTTTTAAAGTCGATTCCAC
>Ga0114975_10001571_pt1 | contig 16187 bp, 10 predicted proteins | sample S_130626_EF_Meta_FD_87031 | JGI IMG/M metagenome (GOLD analysis project Ga0114975, IMG submission 87031) | Freshwater microbial communities from Lake Simoncouche, Canada to study carbon cycling - S_130626_EF_MetaG | ecosystem: Environmental > Aquatic > Freshwater > Lake | place: Lake...
CAGAAACACAGGGTCACGGCGGTTTTCAACTGCACGAAGAATCTGATTTTCGATTCTACAGTGAAGCACCAGTACAGAGTTCCACTGGATGACAATCTGGAGCCGGAGGAAATCCGGAATATGGAACTCTGGGCTCCGGAAATATCCTATAAGATTGCTGCCGAGATGCGACGGACAAAGGCTGCCGGCGAAGCCGTTCTTGTGCATTGCCATGCGGGCATGCAGCGCTCGGCTGGATCCGTGGCCCTATATTTGATTGCGATGAAGGGTCATACGGCCGACGAGGCGATGGCCTTTATTAAGAAGAGGCGCCCCATCACGTTCACGCCTCGGGCGAACTTTGAGGCAGCCATTCGCGGCTTTGAGGCCATGTTCAACAGAGATATCAGGCCGCAACTCAGGTCGCAATCCTAACAACAGCGTCGCGCTTATAGGAGGTATTCTCTAGTGGCCGGCCCAAGGGATTCGAGGCCATGTAGACAACGCCCCGTGCCCCCGTGGCATCGGACCAGTCTTTCTGGAACTCTATCGATCGGTGATTGTATCCGGAGAGCCAGGCGACCACGGGAGGGCGAAGCAGTAACTCGATTTCCGGAATCACTAGGCTTTTATCCGGGTCGGCCACGAAGGTCTGTTCTTGGAGCCATGTCATAGGGCTCATGTGCGAAAGAATAACAATCGGCTCCGTTTGGGCCGTCGTAATCTTCTTTAGCCACGCCAAATCATCTCTATGAAGCTTGCGCATCAAGGCTGGATCTATGGGACTGGGCTCGGCTTCTACGTACCGATGAAAGTCCGGATTCCAGATTGCCGTACCATCTTTCGGAAACTTCCAGAATGTGAGGCCGAATATGTAGATGCCGTCGGAGCTGACCATTCCCTCGTGATCTAGGACTACAAGGTTCTCAAATCTCGCCGCGATGCCACGCATTGTTTCAAGAGCGGCGATTATGCTCTGGCCCGAGAGAAGCTCAAGATACCCGGGTATCCAGATGACCGTTTCCCAGTACTCGGAGCACCATTCCAAAAAAGGGGCAAGATTCGGATGATCGAGCGGCGCCACATCTCCAAGTAAGGCCAGCAAAGGCGCGGCAGGTTCCAGAATCTCTTTGGGGGTTAACGTCGGTCGAAGCTCTAAATGGAGATCGCTGGCGATCTGGAGTCGCATCCTTATTATCGCCAAGGATTCCATGGACGGCCGTCGGCCATGCGCCTCGTTGTGCCACCCAGCACTTGCCCTACAGGCTCAACCAAAGGTGCCATAGGGATCATTGGTTCCGTATCGGCCATCGGCACAAGCGCAGGAGTGACAATCGGGGCCTGTGCCTCCGCCGCCCCGTCCAGCGCCTCTTCGAACTCCATGGCGACCTCGTCGCCCTGCATAAGAACAATGGACGCCGGTTCCGTCAGAACAACATCGAACTGAATCTCGTAGCCGCCGAGAATCTCGAGTGGCACCGTAATCGTTGTCCCAGCCTGGAGAACTCCAAGCTGGGTTAACGCACGCTCGAGCTCCTCCTTTGCGTCCGCGTGATAGAAGGCGGAATCGTGCGGCCTGAGCACTAGCCGCGTGGCCTCCGGAAAGAACTCCTCGGACCGCCACCGTACAACCACTTCCTCTCCTGATCCGCTGAGCCCGAGTTGATCAAGAACCCAGATCGGGGCAAAGATCCGATCGCCTCCGCCCTCCTGTGCCCCCAGAGGTGATCCGACCGCGGAGTATACGACCCGGTCTCCCACCGTAATCTCAGCGATCAGACGATTCCCTCCGATATCCTCTTGAGCTCCGAGCCAGATTCGCTGCTCCACTGCACAAAGAGAGCCCGGCGACTCATTGAGAAAGGCGTGCGACCAGAGTTGCATGGTTACTATGGGTTAAGGGCTCCGTGATATGCAATTTTAGTGTCGCGTTCAATGACGTGTAGCCGTACAACACCCTTCGATGGCGCCTTTAATCTGATCGAACTCACGCCGGTGCAAAAATCGGTTCTCAAACACCGGTTCATGCCTCTTTTGTATCACTTGCGTATAAGAACACACCGCGTTTCAGTCCTCTTTCATATAGGTCGCATAATCGTCACAGTAGGGTCCTTGATTGTGCCAGCCCTCCTATCGATTCAGATGAGCGGGAGTGGCGAGAATATCACTTACTGGAGCACGTGGACCATCTCTCTTTTCGTGACAATCTGTAATGCACTTCTGACCCTTTTTAAGCTCGATAAGCGATACTATTATTTGCACACGTGTCTGGAGCAACTTCACTCGGAGGGTTGGCAGTATATAGAGCTGAGTGGAAAGTATAGCGGATTCAATACGCCGGCGATCCCACCGACGCACGCAAATCAATTCATTTATTTCTGCCACGCGGTTGAAAAGATACGGATGCGGCAAGTGGAAGAGGAGTATTTCAAGATGATTGATACGAATCAGCCGACGGCCACGGCGGCCGCTACGGTGGATAGCCTGGTCCCTCCGACGCCATTAAAGGATGAATATAAGCGAATGGTGGCGCAGATGTCGGGCGCTTTAACACCGGTTCTAGATTTACCTGCGCCTATAGTAAATGGCTACAGGCCGGCCGCCGACGGCTCGGGCAACTCGGGTAAAACAGAAGAAGAGTCACACACGGAAGGTAACGCACACCGGGCGACACCAGCAATGTCAGTGCGACGCGAAATGCTCCCAACCATCCCTGAAGGGGTCGGCATTCTGTTCGAGCCACCAAGGGTGCCAGGCCGGGTCCCCCCTTAGTTATTATGAGCCGAACTATGAGCCAAAGCGCTGGAATCAGAGGCGCTATAAACTCAGCCACAACTGCTTTTCTTACGGCATGAACGTGGTCGATCCGAAACAGGTGGACAAGTGCCAAGGGGAGTGTAATATTCCTTTTCATCAGCCTGGGCTCGCCTCGGGGCACAATGGGTTTTCGGATAAACCGAAAACGTGCTCGAATATGGTTACGCGGATTATTGGGGATAATCCGGATATCAAGATGACAAGGTTCCAGGATAAGTGTCCTGCGGGCACGTCGAAGGTTGCCTTCGTGGCCGATGAAAATGAGGATTATCATTTTATTCGCCAGGATTCGAATCGGTATTGGTCGCACAAGCCGGGGGCGCGCGATGTGACAAACAAGGACTCGAGTGATCGGCCAATATGGAACCCGGGCCTTGCCGATTTTAACTACAGCATACACAACAGTGATCTGAACTACGACCTTATGTGCGGTTACTTATGCGTTCCACGCAATAAGAAGCTGCATTTGAAGGCTGCGAGTTGATTTATCCCTGTCTTCTTGTCTTTAACCATTCCTTGCCCCGTTTCACGATCGGATGCATCGGATTCACGAGAGCCAGTGCCTCGACGCAATCTAGGCGCAGCCGAGGAGAGCTGTGAAGAAGTCCTTTTATGACTGCTTCAATGACCTCCCGGCGATTTGCCCATTCGGCGTCGAACTCCTTGGATAGGAGTCGGATTCGAAGAAGCTCAATCAGAATCGCGCCAATCGACCAGGCGTCAAAGGTGTGCCAATACATCTTCCAATAGTTTAGCCAGTCCTTTGAGGATGCGGCTTTCGAGCTGTCCCAGAACTCGAGGAGTTCGGAGATCTGTTTATCGCGAGAGACTCCTAAAACGCGTTCAAGATTAATCATGCTGCTTTTCTGAGCTATCATGTCCTTGATGCACTGGGCAATCGGAATGCTTTCGTGGCTGGAAATCACTAGACTCATGTCCGGCGACTCGTAGGAGAATCCGGGTGAGTACTCCGTCCAGCCATTGTCGATAACGCTGCTTGTAATACGGTTGGCCGAGAAGGATCTTCCGAAATCGATTAGGCGGGGCTCGTGCTTGTCTGACATCAGCACGTTATTCATGTGGAAATCGCCGTGAATGTAGCCATTTAAAACAAGGGTCGCGCCGATTTCTAAGAGTTGGGTCATAAAGGTGTAGAAGGAATAGGTGTTCGATTTTCTGAGTACAACGCGAATAGGTAGTCCTCCGAAGCGCATTTGATATAGGACCATGTCCTGGGTTCCGCGGCGCTTGATCGCTTCGCATTTGTCTATGTCTGGTTCGACCTGTTTGCTCATAGCATCTGGAATACAGAGAGTATCGACATCGGGTAGAATAAAGTAGTGGTTGCCTATGACGTTTCTCAGATCCTTGGCGGCCTGTATTTCATTCTTTACATCGTGATACTCGCTGATTTTACCGATGTGATTTGGCTTTGATTTTAAGTGTTTCGATTTGCATAAGAGGGGTGGGGAAAAGACGCAGCCGTAGCTGCCTTGTCCAACGATTGTTCCACCTTTCATCCTGTTCTTGGTCGCGATAAGAGCCGCCTGTCTGGATACGCGAAGGGCGAAAGCCCGACTTGAAGGGTGAAAGCCCGACGCGTGTCAGGCCGATACGCTAAAATAGCATCAGCCCTTCGCGTGTCAGGCCGATACGCTAAAATAGCATCAGCCCTTAGAGAGATGCCCGGAGTGTGGCTAGGGTTATGTTTACTTCTAGGAGCCCTTCTCATAGATTTATTTAGACCAAAAATGATTGAAGAGAGTTTCGCATCGTTCAAGCCCACCGCCCTACAGCCCGTCGTAGAAAAGCAGAATATCTTGACCAATATGGTTCTGAAACGCGGAGATGTCGGGATCAAGTACGACAACGATTGGATCCAGGATCGCCGCTATTTCGCCGGATATGCTGACGTACAGCGCTATGGAGTCAAGAATGACTTCTGCCGAATGGTCGTGCCCTTGAGCGGAAAAGAGGATGAGACCTTCTTTGCCTGCGCCCTGGCTGGAACGACCGGATCGTCGGTGGCCTTCAAGTCTCCAGCGGTCAAGGACGGATTCATCCTAGGCCGCGACGACTATATGCGCGACATCCTGAAGGACGGTCGTGACGCCTATTGCCGCATCATACGCGGGCCGAAGGGATTCTTGCCGCAGTGCCGCCGGGCCACCGATACGGGCTTTTCGACCAAGGACGAACTCGATTCGAATCCACCGCCCTATATTCAGACGCTCCTACAATCCTACGAGTCCTGTGAGCTCTGGCTAAGATTCCAGGATGATATGCTCGACACCATTGGCAGAGCCGTAATACAGGTGGCGGGTCAGGTCAAAATCGAAGAAACACCGACTGCCCTGGTTCGGTATGCTGATAAGCCGGCGGAGTCAATGCCAACGAAAGGCATCAGCTTCAACGGTAAGGATCAGTTTGTGCGCGTGGGAGATTCCCAGACCTTGGAGCTAGGGGCCCAGATTAAGCTTCGGACGATCCGGGCGTTTTCTATCTGGGCCAAGTTCGACGAGTTCACAAACAACGCGCACTTGTTCGATTTCGGAGACGGCCCGGGTAAGAACAATGTTTTCTTGGGTATTCTCGGAAAGGGGGATGCCGAATTTAATCCGAGAGGAGGCGGCGGCTGCGAGGCCTCGACGGTTCCGGCGGCGCCTTCGGGTGCGCAGTTCTGTAAGGAGCTGAAGGCCCAGGATCTTTTGGAAGAGTCCGCCGGCAATGTAGACGAATATGTCTGCACGGGCCCGGAGGTCACTCCGCGCAGGCTAGATCCAATCGAGACGCAGCCGATGCCGACGACCAAGGCCAACTATGCGACTCTTTTGTATGAGGTGTGGGACCAGACCTTGCGCAAGGCCCAGATCAAGATCAATCGGGCGATTCCTTTGGGAAAGTGGACCCATATTGTTGTGACGGCCACGTCAATGGACGCGGTGAGACCACAGCTAAAGGTCTACGTGAATGGTGAGAACCTGTATACTCTAGAGGACGGGGCCTTGCCACAGGCTACCATGCTGACGAACAACTATTTTGGCAAGTCCAACTGGGCCTCCGGATTTACGCTCTATGAAATGCAGGACGATCTGTTTAAGGGCAGCTTGTTCGATTTCCGGATGTATTCGGCGCCGTTAAATGAGAAAAAAATACAGAATATTCGTTCATGGGGGCTGGGCCGGCTTGATATTTAACCGGTCTCCATACCGCCAAGTGCCAGGATTAATAACTCCAAAAGGAGTTATTAATCCAGCCTACTTGCCTATGTAGTGTTGTAGACCAAAGTTAAGTACCCCCTTTCGGGGGGGGTACTTAACTTTGGCACGACACGGTAATCTCATTGACAGCGCCCTCCATATCAAGCGGCGGCGGCTCATCGGTGGCAGGCCCTGCAGCAACCTCCTTCTTCTTCCGATAAAGCGCCCGGATAGGAATCCACTGCCAGTCGTCGGCAATCTGTGGCACTGCCATATGATTGCGAACGGCCAGATCCTTGAACGCCTGGTTCGTGTAGGCCCGCAGCCCCTCGAGCTCGGGGAGCACCGTATCGGTCAGCCAAACACGGAGCGCGATCTGAAGCTCCTTATTGAGCGCCGACTGGCACCGATTCGCCACCTGGTTCATAAGATCGGCACCGGCCGTTACGAGAGTCTGAAGAATCTGGCCGATCTCTTTCTTGCGATCGAACTTGGCCTCCGTGAACTCCAGCTGCCGCTTCCACTCGGCCTCCGTGATCCGGTTCATGAGGTACTCGACGTTGATCTCTTTATTGAGGAGCTGGGGCATGCGGGCCGGATAGCCGGTCAGACGCTCGCCGAACTCGACTAGATTGCGATGGACGAGCTCGAGCTGCACGGATTCATTGGGAAGAATACGCGCGGCCCGGAAGGCCTGGAGCAGGGTCCAATAGTTGGGGATGCCGCCGCAAGGAATATCGCCAACCTCTCGGGCCGGGCCGGCCGCTCCACCATTCCGACGGAGCCACTCGTAATAATGGGGGTTGTGCACGACGCCCGTGACCACGTGGCCGGTCTTCCAGCTGAAGGCCGTGTTGCAGCCCTCGACTGTGCACCACATTTGATCGCACCCGTCAACCTTAAAGATCCGTGCAGCACACTTCGGGCACGGCTGCGTCTCAGCCTTGATCGCCTTTGCTGACTCCACCATATCGGGCTTACACGTGTGCTCAACCGTCTTATCCTTACCGAGAACCACGAGGCAGTCGGGGCACGTCCAGGTCTCGCAGACGCCGCACTTGTAGGCCGTGCTCAAGAAGCCGCGGCACTCGTCGGCCCCGCACTTCATAATAAACTCGCGCTTCACTGTGGCGGCGCCAGTGCCCGCGTATAACTCCTGCGCGTCGCGAATACGGCGATGCACCTCATTAATGGCAGTCTCGCGGGCAGTGTGCTCTTCAACGAGGGCCGCATTCGCCTCCTTCAGATCATCCAACTCCTTCTTCAGAGCATCACGGGCGGTCCGAAGCTGTTCCAGATGCGACCGGGCGGCCTTTAGCTTCGTCGCCACTGTCTCCAGAAGATCACCAACCTTATTCTCGTCAATGCGCTTAATCTCGGCCTTCTGGTTTTCAATCTGCATCTTCTTTGTGGAGTACAGCCCCCGCTTCGAGTTATATTGGGTCATATAGGTCCAGAAGCGCTCGGAAATGGAATCTGGACCACCTCGATAGCCCTTATAGAGCTGGACGCGCTCGGCTTCAGCCGTAACCATCACCCGCTTGGCCTCCACATAGACCTGCATGGAGGGCAGAAAGGACTTTTCGCGCTCGAACAGAATCTGACGGCGGTGCTTGCGGAGCTCCGTGCCGCGGAATCCAAGTGTGAAGTTGGCGGCCAGAAACTCGGGCGTCCAGCCGCGCTTACAGGTGACGCAATGGGGGTCCTCGTACGTTTGGAGAAGATAGCGTTCCAGACATTTGCGGCAGTTGCTCGAAGGACAGTATTGGCACACAACCGGCTTCACGCGACCCTTGTAGTCTTCGAGGCAAATCTGGCAGGACATGATTGATACCGCTCTATTCGGCCCACGGGAAGTCAATTTTTTGCAACCTATTCAAAATGAGTAATCTCGAAGATCAGATTCACATCGCGATTCTGGAGGTCAAGTGGCCGAAAGAACTCATCGCGAAGACTGATGTCCAAGAAAGATAGGCGGGCGAGAGGCGCCGGTGAGGCAATATACGTCGGCGTCTCCGTTTCCTTGTTCAAAAAGATATAGTTGGCCGAGCCGGGGCTGGCGAAAAAGATGTGGAAGCAGTCGCGGCCGCCGGCGCCCACTTCCATCCGATGGAGTTCGGTCGTCGACTCGGCGTTTATATACAAATATATGCGATTCAGAAAGTTCTCGGCGTCCATCGCTACAGGCGAGACAATCTCGCCAGCCGTATCGGTATAGTCATTGAAGCCGAAGCCGAGGAACCGGGCCGGAGTATTGATCTGCAAAATATGCACACCGTTCATGTCGAACTCGTCATGAGGTGTTCCGGAATAGAAGAGGAAGGCGAAGCGGGTTCCGCCAATACCCGTAATACTGAGACGCTGTGTCTCAGGATTCACGAAGGTCGTATAGATGTTCTTCAGGCCAAGTACATTGAGACGGCTCTGGAGTTCTATTGCTAGAGTGGTTGGATTATAGAGACCGGGCGTCAAGGTCACCGTGATTACCTGAGTGCCTTCTTGAAAGACGAAGCTATTCCAGCCCTTGTTGATAGTATAGATTAGGCCAGGAATACTCCCGTTCACGAGCTCAATGCTATGGATTTCTTTTAGTGGGCGCCGAAGAACAAAACGGAATTGGTTCGTATTGGGATAGGACATGATTTGGCGATCGCGGCTATTGACAACGACGGTAGTCTTTCTTACAACCTTTTTTCGACTGCCTTCAGATAGGAGGACCTGTTGCCCAGAGGTGACAGACATACTCTTATTGTATCTTTAGAACTGTAAGAAATACCGCCATTGTACTGAAGTTCGTGGATCCAGCACATGACATCCAGATTGTATAATAGAAGATCCCTGTACCAGGTGTATCAAGTGCGGAACTACTTAAATATACAGGGTTTCCATTTGCATCATTCATTCCTGGCCATGCAGCCATATAATAGGATGTAGATGTTGCTGGCAATGTCACAGGGGTTGATCCAGATACAATGTTTACCGAGCTTGCTGCAACAGGTGTGGCGGATGTGCTGCGACCAACTGTTAAGGCAATATCGTGATTTACTGCATTAAATGATGCATTTGTTAATATAAGGAACTTATTTGTTGATATAGATGTAATAGGGCCAATCGTATAGATTGCGGTTTGTGATGTGCCGACCGTTGTGGTAAGTAGAGATATACCTGTGGCATATGGGTTATTCCCTGCGGCGTAGCTCAGAGATATCGCTGCCCCTGGTGGACCCGTCGGTCCCGTTCCAAAGGGGCCCGTGAAACCTGTTGGGCCTGTTGGGCCTGTTCCAAAGGGACCCGTGAAACCTGTTGGGCCTGTTCGCCCTGTAGCTCCTGTAGCTCCTGTAGCTCCTGTGGCTCCTGTAGCTCCTGTAGCTCCTGTAGCTCCTGTAGCTCCTGTAGCTCCTGTAGGCCCTGTAGCTCCTGTGGCTCCTGTAGCTCCCGTAGCTCCTGTAGCTCCTGTGGCTCCCGTAGCTCCTGTAGCTCCCGTAGCTCCTGTTCTTCCAGTAGGCCCTGTAGCACCTGTAGCTCCTGTAGCTCCTGTAGCTCCTGTTCTTCCAGTAGGCCCTGTAACACCTGTTTCTCCTGTCGGGCCAGTGGCACCAGTAGGACCAGGATTATTAATAAGTGAATAAACGGGTCCAACCAGACCTGCTGGAATAGTGGCGCCTGGCAGTTTTTGTTGCGCAACTAAATCATATCCTGCTTGCCCTAGCGTACCTGTAGCTGAAAGAACCCATCCACCGATCGCACCTGGATCTAGGGGATCAATCGTCGGCCCAATATTGATGAACGGTGTTGCAAATCCACTTTCGGTGTAAACGATTCCGTTTTGATCGGTTCCAACGGTGCCAACGACATTTCCAGGTCCAGCAATGTTCAGTGTGCCTGGGCCCATGAAAATAGATTTCCAAATGGCTCCCGTGGCACCGAGAGAAAACATGTCGGTTTGTGATGGAATAATGGATCCCTCGATTAGCATACCCGTTCCAGGAGTAAATGTGAGCCCAGTTGTCCCAGTCACTACTCTACTATCATAGAACAGAACGGCTCCTGTGGGGCCTGTGAAGTTGAATTTGCCTGTCGGGCCTGTCATACCGGTAGTTCCCGTTGGGCCGATCGGACCCGTTGCAGCATTAGCCAAAAGAGTTGTATTGACATGGCTGACGGTCGAGTTACGGAAAAACACGCTCGCAGAAGCAGATCCCGAGAAATTCATAAAGAGTTTGATCCGATAGCGATAGCTTATATCGGGCAAGGTTACATCTGGCACATAGTTACCATAGGGCAATAGATTCGGTGTAGAATAGATCTGCACTGCCGAGCTTGCGCTACCTGCGCTCAAAAGCGTTTCTGTCCCACCGGTTGAATCAACATAGTAAATACTTGTATAAAATGACACGGATGTATCATCAGATGCAACAGCATATATACTCGGTGTCCAAATACCTCCTACGAGTTCAACGGAAGTTGTCGATCCAGGTGGACTGGTGAAAGTACCTACTAAGAAATCGGGGGTATTTTGCGTCCCTGTCGTGATCGCCGTTTGAGTTCCCGTGTTCGGCTCAGTTAAGAGAGTTCCAGTGTCTGGCGCGCCTCCACCGGCCGTATCTAAAAAGAGAACGAGGCCAGTGCTAATGCCTGGAATACCGATACCCCCTGTGGGTCCCGTGTCACCTGTGGGTCCCGTGTCGCCTGTAGGGCCAGTTGGCCCTGTTCCAATATCCCCCGTGGGCCCCGTGGAAGCAGGCTCAAAGACTGCGCTTCTATAGGCAAGACATCTGGCGACATTTAAAGATAAGAGCTCACTGGAGTCCATACGCTTCTACATAAAGGTGGTTTAAATCTTTCTTTTAGAGAATGTCCGTAATCCTCCTTACGATGGTCAAAAACGAGTCGCGGATTATTGAGCGACTCCTCGAGTCCGTAAAGGGGAAGGTGGTCGCCGCGATAGTCTGTGACACGGGATCCACCGATAACACGGTCGAGCTCGCGACGAACTGGCTCCAAGCCAACGGCATGCCAGGCAAGGTCTATCAATATCCGTTCGTAAACTTCGGTGCGAGCCGAACGGAATCCTTTCGGAAGGCCCAGGAATGGTTGGGCGAAATGGGCTGGAACCATAACAGTGTCTGGGCACTTCTGTTAGACGGAGATATGCTATTGGCAGATCCGGTCAGCTTAGAGGCCCTCGGTTCAGAAGATGGGGTCATAGCGGGCGTATCCTTGAAACAAGTGAATGGCGATATGGTCTACAGCAACGTGCGTCTGATTCGGTGCTCGGAGCCCTGGATCTGTAAGGGCGGTACGCACGAGGCCTGGACCTGCCCCGATGGAAAGCGAGTGGCACTCTATGATAGTCCCGTGCTCAAGGACTACAATGACGGCGGCTGCAAATCGGACAAATATAGTCGCGACATTCGTTTGCTTCTCGAGGACATCATGGCCAATCCCACCGATTGCCGTAGCTACTTTTACTTGGGCCAGACCTATATTGGTATGCATGAGTGGCCAAAGGCGATCGATGCTCTGAAACGGCGTATTACAATGGGCGGCTGGGACGAAGAGACCTACTACGCCAAGGTGTACCTAGGGGAGGCTTTGGAACACGTAGGAGATAAGGCGCAGGCCACCCAGACATGGCTCGACGCGTGGAACTCGAGGCCCCAGCGGACGGAGGCCCTCATGAAGCTCGTGGCCATGTGGCGGAAGGAGCCGAAGTCGCAGCTGGTGGCCTGGATGTTTCTGGACCAGCTGTTCGCGGCCCAGCGCGGCGAGCGGCTCGACGGAACGCCTGCCCGCCGATTTGAGAACCACGATCTTCTTTTCGTGAATCAGCACGACATGTCCGTGCAGTTTTGGGAGGAGCTCGGCATCTTAGCCTATTATTGCGGGCCCGAGGCGAAGGCCGCCGCTCTTCGACGCATTGACGAGTATGACTTGACGAATACGCTCAACTGGCACCAATTCAATGCCATCTTTGGAAATCTCAAATGGTATGATACGGTGCTCGACGTGAAGTCGACACGCTTTGCAGTACCTCTTGGAAAGCTTCCCTGGGCCGCGGAGGAGGGCGCGGAGGTTTGGCGCGCCTTCAATCCGAGCATTCGGCCGGATGGTGACGGCTATCTCGTGAATCTGCGGTACGCGAACTATTGGACGAATGAGGCGAAGTACTATCACTACAGGGGCTTCGAGGGGAAGGTGCTCACTAGGAACTGTCTTTTGCGTGTGAAGGGGGGTGACTGGAATGAGCCGACCAGTCTGGAGGAGATCGTGATTGATCCTCTGATTAAACAATCGGACGGCTATATTCAGGGTGTGGAGGATTGCCGTCTCGTCCAAGGCTCTAATGCTCTCGAGTTTCTCGGAACCTCGCGCTCCTATTCATCGAATGGGACCAATAAGATTATGCACGTTTCCAAGAGCGCCTCGGACAGCGTCTGGGGCCTGAAGGAGCTTGGGCTGCCGGCTGGCGTCAGTGCTGATGAGACTCAGAAGAACTGGATGGGGTTCCGAGTGGGAGATCAGCTGCATTACCTCTACAGCTATAATCCGATGCGGGTGTGCAAGGATGATGGGACGGACGTGACGATTCCTGTGAAGCCGCTGCCGTTCACGCTAAAGGAATATCGGGGCTCCGCGGGCCCTGTTCCATGGATCTCTATGGCTTATCCTGATGAGGCCTATCTGTGCGTGATCCACAAGGTCCATATTGGCGATGACGGCCGGCGTTATTATCATCGATTTTTGACTCTGAATGCGGATTTATCGCCGTCTCGTGTATCGCGATTCGTTCGCATGACGCAAGAGAGGGTTGAGTATTGGAGTGGTATGTGCCCCTGTGTGGGCGGTTATTATGTGACTTATGGGTTAAAAGATTCGGAGGCCTATATTGCTGAGATTACTCGTGAGAGGATCGAGAAGCTTTTATTGGGGGGCTTGGTATGACAGGCGTATGTAATAGAAGCCATCGCCGCCTTTTCCACCTAAGCCGACCATCTGATTCGCCCCGTTAGAGCCAGCCGTAGCCCCTTCACTGCTTGACTGTTGTCCAGCTTGACCACCAGTCCCGCCACTCCCATTCTCACCATTACCGCCGCCGCCGCCGCCGCCACCCGCGCCTACTCGAAGTGTACCGCCTTTAACTAACAGACCATCATATCCAACCCCTCCAAGCCCGCCATCTACACCACTGTACACAGTTTCTCCTCGTTGGCCAGTGCCTAAAACACCACCGTAGGAATAGGCAATATTCTGATTATCATATCGAAGGGTTGTATTCTCTCCACTACTTAATGTCACACCTAACCCCTGTATTACCTCTAAAGACTTGTTCGCAACTACAATAGTCGAACTATCTTCAATCGATGATGTAATCCCTCCGCCGTTGCCGCCGTTGCCGCCTAACTCGCCGTTGCTGCCTTCACCATCTGTTCCAGCGCCACCAGCTCCTACGAGAACATACTCCATACGGTTATATCCGGTCGGAATAGAATAAGGATTGGGCAACGCAGTACCACCATGCGACGTAAATTCAAGTGGTGTAGGTGGAGCAGGTTTTAGTGTTATACGGTAGAATCCATTACCGCCTCTTCCGCCAGGGCCTCCCTCTGCAGGTGTCTCACTTCCACTTCCTTGATCACCCCCTTTACTACCAGACAGTCCATAACCCACACCAATGGCGGAACCACCACCGCCGGCACCGCCGGGGCCGCCTTGACCAGGACTGTCCTTATTACTGCCACCACCGCCGCCGCCGCCGCCGCCCGCGCCAAAGTAATTTGCATTGTCAATTGGATCGATCTGTCCATTGTCTCCCATCCCACCAGCGCCACCATCTGTATTATCCGAACCACTGCCAGGGCCGCCACCTCCTGCTAATCCGCCTACCGCGATGATAGCAGTGCCACCATTAAGTATAAGTTGTGTATTTTGTCCGTCAGTATTTGATATACCTCCAGTTCCTGCCGTAGCTACTATGGATTGACCTGGTGAGACGGTTATGTCGGTACTGGAGTTGGTAATCTGTCCCTTATGAGAGCCATTACCGCCGCTACGGCCGTTGTTGAGGTTGGGGGTACCATTTTCACCTTTCATTCCACCGCCACCTCCGCCTATCAGGCAATATGTGAGTATACCATACGAGGCTGGTATCTTGTAGTTGTATAAAGGACCATCTGTCGACAATATATTGATTGTGTCACCTTCAGCAGCGACCACATAGATTGACTGTGTGTAAGTCACCGTTGTGCTCGTGGTCGTTAAAGAATAGCTTATATCGTGTTTTCCTGCTGAACGGCCTGAGGGGAACTCTAAGCTTAGGGGTGTGTTCGAGGTAAATGGGACGCCATTAACACTCCAGGCCTGGCTCACATATATAAAGGTCCCTGATATATCTGCCTCAAATGTTACTGGTTGATTCGCGATAGGCATGGTTGGCGTTGAAATAAGTGATACGATAGTCGGTGGGGGTAGAGTGGAGGTTTTTGATATGATAATGTTAAACACTTGAGGGAATCCATTTGCGCCATTCGTTCCATTGTAGCCTGCTATCGATCCACCACTTCCTCCAGTTCCTCCTCCTGGTAAGAAACTAACGCCTGCTTGGCCTCCCGCTCCACCTAGGCCGTAGTTTCCGGTACCTGTTCCGCCTGCTTCACCATCAGCGCCAGCCGTGCCCCTAGTACCTGTTAGCTGTGAAAGAGCTACTGGAATCGTAAATTCTCCTCTGGTACCGCCGGCGGCGGCGGGTCCAGGCGTGGACGTACCGCGGCCGCCTCGGCCTCCGCCGCCAGCGCCCGCAAGAATCGTGTAGGCCTGCGATCCTGTAATAGCAAGGGTTACAGGAGAACCATTGGCACCTCCAGTACCATTTGCGCCATTTGTGCCACCCGTTCCAGGCAGGGTTACGAATCCCCCTCCCCCTCCATCTACAGGCCCTGCGAACAGTGTATTTACTGCCATATTCAAAATGATATTGGGCCCAGGTAGATTTATCGTTCCAATGATGTAGCCGCCCCCACCACCACCACCGCCGCCATTTCCGTATTCTTGAGCCGTGCCATCATCGCCACCACCGCCACCACCGCCTTGACCAGATCCGCCTATCATTTGTAGCGAGAAATAGTTATATTGTGGAGGCACTTTGAAATTGTTAATGGAACCGTCATCCGTCGCTAGTACAAGGACATCGCTAGAGTTGGCAACGACATAGAAGGTGGTTTCATAAGAAATAAAGCTACCCATGTTACCATTAGGTGTTAAAAATAGAGTATATGTAACTTGCTTCACACCTGGTGTAGCGTAGGTGTATGTGGCACTTCCATGCGTGTTATCTGACGTGTCTCCCATTTGTCCACCAAAATACCAGAAGTCACCATAATACGTGTAAGAGCCTGATATGTCTGCTGTAAAGGTGACTGGCACTCCTACCACGGGTAGCACAGGTGTCGAATTGATTGCTCGAATTTGTGGCGGGGGTATCCGAAAGGTGATATCAAATACGCCTGAGGTTCCTCCGTCTCCGTTTGCTCCATTATCTATAGAACCGTTTCCGCCATCGCCGCCTTTACCCTTAGTGCCGTCGCTGTCGCCGCCGGGGCCGCCGCCGCCGCCGCCCTCTCCGTCATTTCCATTCTGACCCCCCTGACCTGGTATGCCATTCATTACGATTCCAGGTGACACGAATCCACCACCGCCAGTGCCTCCCAAGCCGCCGGCGTAGCCGCCGCCCGCGGGGCCGCCACCGCCGCCACCACCGCCACCGTAGGCTATTACGGATTTTGTAATGGCTCCCTGTCGAAATGTCATTGTTGTATTTTTTCCAGGTGCTCCTGCGGCTCCACTCACATCTCCAATACCGCCAACCCCACCGCCGCCGCCCGTGAGGATTCCTGCATTGAATATCATGCCAGCAGTTGTAGAGATTGTGCCAATGAGAGAACCACCGCCGCCGCCGCCACCTCCACCACCGCCGGGGGTGCCGCTGCCGCCGCCGCCTCCACCACCGCCTCCGCTGCCACCGCCAATCGCTATAAGGGATTCCGTATAGCGTGTGGGGACCACGTAGTTAACAAGATTTACATACCCAAACTGGCTATTGAAATTAATTACATCACCCGATGCAGCCACCACGTAGAAACTCTGCGAATATGTTGCGACTCCAGCACTGGTTGTCAGTGTGTAGTTCAAGAG
>Ga0114975_10001572_pt1 | contig 16176 bp, 14 predicted proteins | sample S_130626_EF_Meta_FD_87031 | JGI IMG/M metagenome (GOLD analysis project Ga0114975, IMG submission 87031) | Freshwater microbial communities from Lake Simoncouche, Canada to study carbon cycling - S_130626_EF_MetaG | ecosystem: Environmental > Aquatic > Freshwater > Lake | place: Lake...
CCCGCGAGAAGCCCCGAATACTCGGCAACGTTGTTCGTGGCGACGCCGACAAAGACGCCCACCTCGGCGAGGACCTCTCCCGTGGACTCGTCGATCACGACAGCACCACCCGCAGCAATTCCTGGATTACCGCGAGAGCCGCCGTCCGCCTCAACGATCAGAGTCCTCACAGTCCAGAATCCTCGGTGCGAATGAGGATGGCGTTCGAGTCGGGGCAGAGCAGGACGGAGTCCGGATCGGCTAGTCGAATCTCGTCAAGTAGACCCGGGGGCAACTGCACTCCGCTGGCTGAGGTGATCCCACGCTGCAGGAACGATGCCCCCACCCCGTAGCGTTCACGCTGCCGCTCATAGAGCGCAGCAAATTCTGTCGGAAGTTCCGCCAACAGCGACGTCCGCTGTTCGGAAAGGGACGCGAGTCGATTGCTCCACGCTGCGATGTCGTCGGTCAGCCCCGTCGCGGTCGCTTCCCTCGCGGTGTGGAACGTGTCGCGTTGACGAACAATGTCGTCCCGCTCGGCGACGATGTCGTCCCGCCGGGTGAGTGCTTCTAGTTCGCTTGTCTCCAGCATGTCGATCCGTCGTTCGAGAGAATGAATCTCGTCTTCGAGTTCACTCAGCTCTTTCGGGTCGTTTGTTCCCTTTTCACGCTCACGATCGCGCTCGATCCGCGCCCGCGCGACGGCAATGTCCGCTTCGAGGTGGTCGCACTCGCGTTGAACATCGTCGACGCGATCCTCCGCGGATTCCGCTTCCCGAACCAGTCGAAGGTAATCGACATCGGTGTCCAACCCGGCTCGCTCTTCCTCTGCGTCTCGGATGTGTCGTTTCGTCACAATGACATCGGTATCGAGCGCGAGAACATCGAGCAGTTTGGCCTGTTGAAGGGCGGGTACGGTCAGATTAGTCATCACACCACCACGAATGTCCAGGGGTCCGTGTTGATCTCGGAAACGTCGACGGTGACGCCCTTCACGGAGTCACGAAGCTCACTCGCGGCAGTGTCGAGCCAGAGCCATTCGGCCGCCCAGTGAGAAATGTCGACGAGTGCGGTGTTCGCGCCGCGCTTGACCGTATCCCGAAATTCCGATGCGGGGTGGTGTCGCAAATCTGAGGTCACGTAAACGTCAGAGGCCTGAACAATTGAATTACCGAGCAAGCTGTCACCCGCGCCCGCGCAGAGTGTGACTCGGTTGACGGGTTGCGACATCTCTCCAGACACACGCACACCGTGCGCCGTCGCGGGCAGCACCGAGGCGATGAGTCGCGCAAACTCTCCCACCGTCGTGGAGGAAACCGTTCCCACAATGCCCAATCCCCCGCCCAGTTGGTGTGGCTGCAGTGGTTCGGTTGCCGACAGCCCGAGCGCCGTCGCTAGGGTCGCGCTGGTACCCGTCTGTACCCGGTCTCCGTTGGTGTGCACGGAAAGAAGTGCACAGTTTGCCCGAATGAGTCGAGCGAGGGTCTCACCCTTGAACCGATCCTCCGCCACACTGGTCACCCCCCGCAACAACAGCGGGTGGTGTGCGATGACGAGGTCATACACTCCGTCGATGGCCTCGGTCACCGTGTCCGCGGTGACGTCGACGACAAAAAGAATCTTTTTGATCTCCGAATCGAGAGACCCGGAGACGAGCCCGACAATGTCCCACTCTTCTGCCCCGGCAGCAGGCCACAGGCGCTCGGTGTGGTCAAGGACTTCGCGTAAGGAGGGAGACGTCATGGGGTCGTTCACGCGTCACGCGCAGCGCGACGCGTTGACGGAATGACAATTACGAGCGCGAGGAGGAAACCGAGAAGTGCGGTCGCGAGCGGAGCGAGGGAGCCGATTAGGTCGAGCCCCAATCCGAGCGGAATCAACATCGCATTGATGAACCCAACCCACGCGAACGCAGCACCCGAGCTCGTCCCGAAGCCTAAGCCAACGGTGATCGTCAGTAACGCAACGACGACAAGTCCGCCCTGTGCGGTGCGTGATTTCAACTGCCGACCGGTGGTGCCCAGTGCCGCCATCACTCCGAGAATCGCCGCGACAGGAATGGCGTGGGCCGTGAGCGATGGGAGGGAATCGGCAACGGTTGGTCCGTATCCGAGATACCCCACGGCGCCGATGCCGAGAGGGACGAGCAGCAGAATCAGGCGCAGCGCAATGCTGGGTTTTTCTCTGTCGTCACGCGTCGTCAATGCGGCGACCGCGCGGAAGATGAGCGCCGCCACGAGCACTACCGACGGTGCGAGGGCACACGCTCCGAGAGAGATGTTGAGCAGAGCGCTCGGTGCAACGATGTGAAGCACGGGATTGTGCCCGAAGAAATAATGCGTGCCCTCCGGAGCGAGAAGCGCGGACGCGACGGTGCCGCCCAACACGATAAGCCCAAGCCCCAACCCAATCGATAGCCACACCGTTCCCGTGGAACGCTCTCGCACTCGAGAGATATCGTGGAATCCAAACATGCTGGCCGAAACAAGCAGCAGTGCAATTGCGGCGGTAACGCCAGCCGCCTCGATGTTCGCGGAGAGTTCTGGCACGCTGACAGCAACCGTGGTGAGGATAAGAGCGGATCCCATGGCGACTAGTGCGCCCGTGCCCACGAGCGACCAGCCCGTGAGAACGAGCGCCGAGGCCTTGAACCACGAGTGTGGAAGGGCGGCAATTACGGCGCCGCCAAAGAGGGTAAGCGCCACGAGGAGCGTAGCGGCGGAAGTCGCGGGGATCAGGCTGATGTAATCGGACAACATTTCAGACTGTTCAACCTGAAGTCCCAAACCGTTGAGTGCCGACACCAACACACTCGCAAGCCCCGTGACGACAAAGGCCGCAACGAGAATCGCGACAATGCGTCCGGGGATTCGACCGAACGTGTTCTCCACGAACACGCGCCAGGACGCTCCCGACTTTGCCGACCCACGGCGTGCAAGTTCAAGGAACGGAATCGCACCAACGAGTCCCGCGAAGACGAAATAGAGGGTGGGTGTCGATCCAGCGGAAAATGCAACCGCACCGACCGACAAGAGAAGGACGCAAATCAGCACCGCGAGGTTCGCGGACACGGTCCACCACTTGTGCCGAGCGACCGAATGGTTCGTCCCCGATGATACGTCGATTGGGGCGGCGAGTGACCACTCGTGGCGGTCTGATTCCGCGGACAACGGGCCTGGCTCGACTTTTGCCTCGAGCGCGACAAGATCCGTCACCGGCTCCGGTTGTTCCTCGACGACAACCGGGATGCCGGTCACGGGTGTCGTTTCGTCATCGAAGTCCATCGAGGCAACACGCGGCACCTCGTTTGCCGTAGGGAAATTTTCTGTGGTGATATCCCCAAAGCGTCGGTTCACTTCGTCTAAGGCGGCCAGCGCGTCGATGGAGTTCGCGCTTTGCACTTCCTGCATGAATGCCGCAACAGCAGCCACATCCGCCTCCCGAAAAGCGACCTGGGCATCGAGCAGTGCCATTCGGTCGTTACTCGACAAGCCGTCAGTGCCGCTCAGTGTTGCCGCCAGCGACTCACGCGTGAGCGATTTACGGACGGGGATCTCGATTGAGAGCGCAGGCTCAGGCACTGACTCAGCAACCGTTGGAGTTTGGGCAATCCAGTCGTCACCCGCTGGCGCAATGGTTGCCAACGGGTCTGTCGGCGCGGTTGAGATTTCAGGTTCGGAAACAGGTGGCTGCTCGGGCGCAAGAACCTGCTCTTCAGCTGGCGGAACGTATGACGACCGCCGACTGCCTGCTGGCACTACGACATCATCGTCCTCTGCGTTACTCATGTCACCAGAGTAATAGGGGAAGTCACGGAATCGGCGGATTTCGGCGGTTTTTGTGGTGCCGTTGCGATGACGACACCGATAATCAAGAGAGCCGTGCCCGACCATCCAATCAGCGGGAGCGTCTCGCCAAGAACGACAACCGCGAGGATTACCGAAAACGCCGGTTCGAGGAGCGTCACGAGAGTTGCGCTCGCAGCGGAGACTTTGGTGAGTGCGTAACCGAAGAACAAGTACGCGATGACTAACGGCCCAAGGGCTAGATACGCTCCCCTCGCCACATTCGCCGTGTCGGATACGAGAGGCGCACCCGTGAGGGCGAGGACAATCAGAAGCGGAACTGCGCCCGCTCCGAACACGGCGCCCATGGCCCCGCGGAAGTTTGCACCGCTCGCGATGACGCGTGATCCGGATACCGAGTACAGCGCGTAGGCGATACCGGCGAGCACACCGAAACCGATACCCGAAACCGCCCCCGAACCGTCGTTTCCCCGCGCAATCGCCACGAAAACGAGCCCGGTACTCGCGACTCCGAGTGCCACGAACCAGCGAACTGCGGGAACCGCTCGGGTAGAAATCCATTCGATAAGACCGGCAAAGAGTGGACCAGAACCCAGTGCGATGGAATTACCGACGGCGACGCCGATCAGGTCCATGCCGGTGTAGAACGCCAACGGGTAAACCAGAACACCAAGTCCGCCCCACAAGATCCACGAGCGCGCTTCGGGGATTCGGATCGCATTTCGAACGTCACGCCAGGTGATTGCCGCAAGAATCGCACCACCGACACCCATCGTGAACGAGCCAATTGCAAGAGTCGAGACGTCATCGGTCATGAACGAAGCTACGACGCCTGTCGTCCCCCACATCAAACACGCAACAAGGAGCGCAAGAATTGCTGACGGGGACATAACCCTATTGTGCGTGACGAATTGCGTTCACGAGTTCGGGAAACAGGGGGTGGTTGGCTTCAATGCCGGTCACTTGTGTCGCCAGTGCCTCGGCGGGCATCGACGAACGAAGCCGTTGCAGTTCGACGGACTCGGGGTCATCGGGCACATCGAACTGCACGGCCGCAGTGACAACGGAGAGCAGGGCAGCTGGACTGATCCCCGCTTCTGCAAGCGCTGCGGCGGGCTCGATGAGCCTCTCGTGACGCGAAAGTTTTCGCAGAGGTTGCCGGCCAACACGGTCAACCAGGTCGGCAAGCCCCGGGTTCCGAAAACGAGCGATGGTTCGAACTGCGTACGCGCGTTGCTCGGTGATATCCAGGCCGTGTCTCTGCACGAGCATCGCCGTTGTTTCTTCCAGCACTGCGAGGACAACATCCCGAACTTCAGCAATGTCGAGTGCGTCTGCGATGTGCGTTGCACCGTGCTGCTTCCCGAGATAGGCCGTCGACGCGTGCCCGGTGTTGACGGTGAACAGCTTGCGTTCGATGTAAGGGGCCAGATCCTTGACGAAATGAGCTCCCCGGATAGCCGGGACGTCATTTCCAAAGGGTGTCGAATCTATGACCCATTCGCAAAAACTCTCAACAGTGACGGTCAAACCCGATCCGGAGGGTTGAATGGGCACGATTCGGTCAACTGCCGTGTTGGCAAATTGCGCACGATCCATTGCATCGGAATCCGCGGATTCCGCCACAACTGCTCGCAAAGAATCCGTCGCTCCAATCGCGTTTTCGCACGCCATGACGACGAGCGGGGTTGAAACAGTTCGGGCGCTCAGCGCGCGCGCGATGAGCGGGGCAACAAACTTCAGAACGTTTGGACCGACCGCCGTGGTGACGATGTCGGCCTGAGCGATTGCCTCAACGACGGCGTCGGCGTGTGTCGCCGAATTCAGCCCAGAAAAATCGGTGACGGTGTGGGTCTGAGCGCCGTCCCCTGTTTCGATAACGTCATACGACGTGCTCGCGTTGATAAGGACAATGAGTTCAGCGTCAACGTCGACGAACGTGACGTGGTGCCCGGAATTATGCAGCAGCAGGCCTATGAAGCCGCGACCAATATTACCTGCCCCAAAATGGACAGCGGTCATACCGTGTCAAGACCTAAAAGAGTGAGAATCTCGGCCGGCGACGTCGCATCCAGCAGGCGCTGAACCGCGCTCATGTCGCTGAACACCGTGGCGAGCGCCGCGAGAACTTCCATGTGAGAATCGCCTTTACCGGCAATCCCAATAACGAATCGGACGGGAAAGCCGCCCCAGTCGAGATCCGAGTCGTAGCGAATAACGGCTACCTGTGAGCGGATGATCTCGTCTTTGGCCTCGTTCGTGCCATGGGGAATGGCCAACAGATTCCCCATGTATGTGGAAACCGAGGACTCACGCATGAACATAGCGTCGACATATTCAGGAGTCACTGCCCCTGTGGTTACGAGAATCGCACCCACTTCGGCAATTGCGGCATCTTTCGATGTCGCTGACCCACTCAATCGAATGGAGTCGGACATTAATACTGTGTTCACGGTGAGTCCCCGGTCGCGACTGACCTAAGCCCGTTGCGCCGCGAGGGTCGCAACAACCTCGTCATACTTCGGAGTCGCCATAAAGTTCTCGACCGAGACGTGAACGGCGTCAGGCGCCATGTGGCGCGCCCGATCCGTCAAGCCGAGGTGCGAGATGACGAACTCTGCGTCAGAAGCCAAATCGGCAACAGCCTTATTGACAACCTGAACATCGGTGATTCCGGCGGCCTTCAGTTTGTTGCGAAGGAGGGTTGCCCCCATCGCACTGGAGCCCATGCCAGCGTCACACGCGAAGATGACGAGAGTGGTGAGGTCAGCCGACATGACTTACCGTCCCTTGTTTGAGGCGGACTTGACCTTGGCCGAAGCCAGGTCGAGACCTTCAGCCTCGAGGTCGGACTTTCGGGTTGCACGGACGATGATTCCTGCGATGAGGAACGAGACCGTGGCCGAGAGAACGACCGAGAGGATGACTCCGATGTACGAGTCCGCGGGGGTCTGAAGCAGAACCGCGAAGATCGAACCAGGGGAGGCGGGAGCGCGCAGACCCGAGCCGAAGGCCCAGTTCGTTGCAACACCGGTTGCGCCACCAGCGATGGCAGCGACGATGATAGCCGGCTTCATGAGGACGTACGGGAAGTAGACCTCGTGAATTCCACCAAGGAAGTGGATGATGATTGCTCCGGGAGCCGAAGCCTTCGAGAGTCCGACGCCAAAGACGGCGAACGCGAGAAGGATTCCGAGGCCGGGGCCAGGGTTCGCCTCGACGAGGAACAGGAACGACTTGCCCGATTCTGCGGCAGCCGTGGTTCCCAGCGGGGTGAGAACGCCGTGGTTGATGGCGTTGTTGAGGAAGAGGACCTTCGCAGGCTCAACCAGAATGCTCAGCAGCGGTGCAAATCCAGTGTCATACAGCCACTGAACAGCTCCACCGAGTCCATCCGAAACAGTCTGAACAATCGGAGCCATTCCGAGGAATGCAACGAGTGCGAGAACTGCACCGACGATACCTGCTGAGAAGTTGTCAACGAGCATCTCGAATCCGGCCTTGATCTTTCCAGCCCAGATTGCGTCAACCTTCTTGATCAACCATCCACCGAGGGGTCCAACGATCATTGCACCCATGAACATGGGGATCGAGGTTCCAACGATGACACCCATGGTTCCGATGACACCGACGACTCCACCGCGGACGCCGTAAACAAGGCGACCACCGGTGTTGGCGATGAGCAAGGGAAGCATGTAGACGATCATGGGTCCGACGAGAGCAAGGAAGTTAAGACCTCCATTGTTCAGCGCGGCTCCATCAGCGTCTACAGGGTTGGCGCCCAATGCAGGAAGCCATCCCGTGGGGATGAACAGGGCCGTAATGAGGCCCCATGCGATAAATGCGGCGATGTTGGGCATAACCATGCCCGAGAGGAACGATCCAAACTTCTGGACCGAAACTCGTACCGATGACGATGTCGTCATTGACTCGCTCCTTTTCTGTGTTTTTTATTTAGTGGGTGATGCTTAATGCGGTGGACACAGCACGTTTCGCGTCCACTGCATTTCTCGCCGAGAGCGCTCTCTCAGCAAGCTTGCGCGCTTCACCCAGGGTGAAACGCGAAAGTTCTGCTCGCACATCTGCCAGTGCGATGGGTGACATGGACAGGGAAGTCATTCCCAGTCCAATAAGTACAACAGCCAACATAGGGTCAGCGGCGGCTTCTCCGCAAACGCCGACGGGCTTTCCGGTGGCCTGACCCGCTTTGCCTACCTCGCTAATAAGGCGCAAAACAGCGGGATTCCAGGGGTCTTGCAGATCGGCCACTGTGCCAAGAAGTCGATCAGCGGCGACGGTGTACTGCGTTAGGTCGTTGGTGCCTATGGACACGAAGTCGGCTTCGGCAAGGATGTGATCCGCCAGAATCGCGCTCGACGGAGTTTCCACCATCGCTCCCGCGTTTTTAATCCCAAGTTCATGGCACAGCCCGACAAACTCGGCTGTCTCGTCGGCGGTCGAAATCATCGGAGCCATGACCCAAACATCAGCCGTTGCCATTCGAGCGGCGTTCGCAATCGCGGTGAGCTGATCGCGCAAAATGTCGCGGTGCGCGAAGAGTGCGCGGATTCCGCGGCGTCCCAGAGCCGGGTTTGCTTCCCCAGCGTCGGTGAGGAACGGCAGCGGCTTGTCGGCGCCGGCGTCGAGAACTCGCACGACCACCTTCTGGCCGGGAAACCTTTCGAATACCGCCGCGTACTCTGCTTGCTGCGTTTCTATGGTCGGGGCAGTTTCGGCGTCCAAGAAGAGGAACTCTGTGCGGAATAGACCGACGCCTTCCGCGAGCGCGGCGACCGCAGCATCGACGGATTTTGGTGACCCAACGTTGGCGAGCAGCGCGACTTTGTGACCATCCGCCATTTGTCCCGGTCCCGAGGCGTTTTCGCGCGAGACGCGTCGGGCTTCGGACTCTGCCAGCGCAGCGTCAATTCGGGCTGCTGACGGGTGCAGGACGATTTCGCCTTCCGCCGCGTCGACGAGGATGACATCACCGTCCACCAGGTCTTTGGCGGATTTTGCCCCAACGATAGCCGGCAGACCCTTTTCCCGAGCCAGGATTGCGGTGTGGGAGGTCGGTCCCCCATCGGTCGTGACCAGGGCACGCACGATGTCGAAATCGAGCAACGCGGTGTCGGCTGGCGCGAGATCGCGAGCGACCAGTATGAACGGGGTGTCCGATTCCGGAACACCGGGTGCTGAAACACCGAGGATATGTGCGATGACTCGATTCGCGACGTCACCGAGGTCTCCAGCGCGCTCGGCCATGTATCCACCGGCCGACTCGAGTACCTGAGCAAAGCCGGCAAACGCTTCAAACACCGAACGTTCTGCTGTCAAACCGCGTTCAACGCGACTCTTGACGTCATCACGCAGCATGGGGTCATCCGCCATAAGAGCGAGTGCGTTGAGGACCTCTTGAGCAATGCCGCCGGCACGCTCTCCGCGATCACGAAGGTCATGAGCAGTTGCCTTCAACGCTGCGTCGGCACGGGCGAGTTCCGCTTCGGAGCTGATCGTGCTCGGTGTGTGGGCCGGTTCCGGCAGGGGGTCGGGCATTCGGCGCACGTCACCGACGACGATGCCGCGACCGACACCGATCCCCGTGAGAGTGCGCTCTGTCCCTGTCATTCGGCGTCGTGATCCGTCTCCAGGAAGGACACGAGCTGGTCGAGGACGGCGTCAGCCGCATCCCCTTCCGCCGTGATGGTGACCGAGTCACCCTGGTTGATCGCAAGGGAGATAACCCCGAGAATGCTGCCAGCTGGGGCCTTGCGGCCATCCTTCTCGATGGTGACGGTCAGACCCGAGTCGTTCACCGCCTGCACGAAAAGTGCGGCCGGTCGAGCGTGAAGTCCGTGTGCAGACGCGATTGTGGCGGAGCGAGTCGACATCAGTAGTTCCCATCACTCTCGGAAAGCGCGGAGGCGTGAGTGAGAACGCTCGAGTTTCGCAAAAACTCCGAGATTGTTTCCAGTGCAACGTCCGCTCCGAAACCGCCTCGAACCGTCTCGGGCAAAACAACGTAGGCGATTCCACGCTCACGGAGATCGGCGGTGACGGCTCCCGAGACAACGTGTGAGGCTAAGGCAACGAGGTCGGCTGCGTCCGCGTTGACGGACTCGAGCGGCAATGGCACGAACCGGAGCGATTGCTGTGTTGAATCGGCGACGTCCGACATTCGACGAGAGAGGAACGTGCTGGAAGCACCGGCACCGCACACGATTGCCACAGTGAGCATCATTACTCCTCTCGAACTGCCCCAAGAATGGCACGACAAGGTCCTTGATGCCAATCGTTCGGGGATACATTCCCTTCCGCCACCGCGGAAGCCCCGCACCCTTTGCGCTTTGTCGGTAAAGTTTCATCAGAGATGAACGACAAATACGCGGGCCTGTTGGAGCAACTCCGCGGAAGCGACGAGTGGCTTCCGGCGGCGACTCTCGCCGAACGCCTCGGGGTCTCGACTCGTAGTGTCCGTTCTTATGTCACGGCGGCTAAGTCCGCTGCGCACCCTTTCGACATCATTGCGACCTCGAGTGCGGGATACAAGCTCAATCGCGAGTCCTATTTCGCCTACCGTTCAGCGTTCGACGCCACCCCGGACACTATTCCGTCCACCCCCCGCGAACGCGCGCATCACATCGCCCTGAGACTCGCCGAGAGCGCCGGTGGGGTAACCATCGACGACCTCGCGTCCGATCTCCACGTCTCGATTCAGACGATTGAGAATGACGTCAAGCGAATCCGAACAATTGCCGAAGACGTCGACGTTCAACTCGACCGGGTTGACAACGCCCTCGTGTTCCGAGCGGATGAAACGCAACTCCGCCGGCTCCTGTCTACTCTCGTTCACGAGACAACCGATACCGGGCTGCTCTCGCTCGACACAATCGCAAAACGTTTTGAACTCGAATCCCTCGTCGAGTTCAAGACGGACCTCATCGAGCGTCTCGATTACAACCACTTCATCATCAATGAATACGGAATCGACGCGGTGTTGCTGCACCTGGCAATCGCCGTCGATCGTGTCCGTCAAGGGCTCACACTTCCCGACGACAACCAACCTCTGGATAAGGACACACAGTTTGTCGCCGGGATTCTGCGGGAGCTCGTCAAGCGACACTTTGATGTTGATCTCGGCGCACGCGAAGAAACGTACCTGACACGGCAATTGGTGATGCGTATCATCACACCGGGTGCCGATTCTGACTCAGCCCGCGCAGACCCTGTAGACCGCGAGACAACAGCAAAAGCGCTCGACCTGGTTCATGACGAATACCTCATTGAATTGCGGAACGACGACCTGATCGAGCGACTCGCGCTGCATATTGGTCACCTCGTCACGCGCGTGAAATTTGATTCGCCCTCGCGCAACCCACTGCAAAAATCGATCAAAGCTAACTACCCGTTGGTGTGGGATATTGCGGTGTTCATCGCCTCGACCATTCAGCGCGAACGCGACATCATCGTCGATGAAGACGAGATCTCCTACATCGCACTGCACATCGGAAGCCACCTCGAACGCCAGGCCCAAGCAAAGAATCGTGTGTCAGCGACGATTGTGAGTCCGTCCTACTACGACGTACACATTGTGATGCGCGAATCAGTGGAGAAGATGCTCGGCGCGGAGGTGTCCATCGAGTCGGTCATCACCCGCACCGACGTCCGCCCGGGCGACATCAACACCGAAATGGTGATCACGACGATTCCCCTTCCGTTTGAGTCGGATTCGATCGTGTTGGTGCAACCCTTCCTCACCGAAGCCGACGTCGACGCGGTGCGCAAAGTAGCGGCCCGTGCCCGACGCATTCGCCGCCGCAGTGCCATCCGCGAGCAACTGCTCAAGTATTTTCAGGCGGAAACGTTTTTCCGGAATGTTCGTTTCGACAATCCCGAAGAGATGATTCGTGGGCTTGGCTCGTCGCTCATCTCGCTGGGGATCATCGATGAGTCCTACATCGACAGCGCAATTGAGCGAGAAAATATGTCATCGACGGTGTTTGTAGACGGGTTGGCAGTTCCCCACGCGATGTCCATGACCGCCGAACGGCCAACCATCGCGATTGCCGTGAACGAGGAACCGTCAGACTGGGGCGAGCACAAGGTCAGTGTTGTTGCACTCATCGCATTCGCGGCGAGCGGTCGAGAGGAATTTCAGTCCGTGTTCGAACAGATCGTGGACGTCTTTGCCGATCGGACCCGAATGAACGAAGTGGTCAAGAACTCGTCGACCTTCGGGAACTTCATCGACACGCTCGTTCACGTGATCGAAACATAACTGGGGTTTGGTTCACTCTGTGAGTGAGCCCGGAGCGGAAGAGCCCAGTGGGCTCTTCCGTCTGATTCACTGCGCTAGATACACATATCTGTTCGTAGTGAGCCCGGAGAGACTCGAACTCCCGGCATCCACGGTGTAAGCGTGGCGCTCTAACCAACTGAGCTACAGGCCCGTGCCGTCTATCGTAGCCGACTGAGCGACTGGGGGCGTCGCGCCCTAGGATAGGACGGTGACACTCCACACCCGGACCGTCACACTTCCTCGCCACCACTGATTGGAAGAGCACCTGAATGGCCGTAAACGATCAAGACCCGTATTCGTTTTCCGATATTGACTCGAACCCCGAGGAGACCGCCGAATGGCGTGAGTCTCTCGATGCGGTAGTCGAGTCACAGGGCCACGGACGCGGCCGCGACCTCATGTTGTCGCTCTTGAAGCGTTCGAAGGACTTGCATCTCGGTGTTCCGATGGTTCCGACAACGGATTATTTGAATACGATTGCGCCGGAGAACGAAGCCGCATTCCCCGGTGATGAGGAGATGGAACGTCAGTACCGTTCCTGGATTCGTTGGAATGCGGCGGTCATGGTTCACCGTGCCCAGGCTCCGGGAATCGGCGTCGGCGGCCACATCGGGTCATATGCCTCGGGCGCTTCGTTGTACGAAGTCGGTCACAACCACTTCTTCCGTGGCCCCGAGCACCCTGGCGGGGGCGATCAGATTTTTTACCAGGGCCACGCCGCTCCCGGCATGTATGCCCGTGCCTTTCTTGAAGGCCGGTTGACAGAGGATCAGTTGGACGGTTTCCGACAGGAAAAGTCCCATTTCGCTGGCGGATTGTCGTCGTATCCGCACCCACGCCTCATGCCCGAATTTTGGCAATTCCCAACGGTGTCGATGGGTCTTGGTCCGATAAACGCCATTTATCAAGCGCAGTTCAACAAGTACATCACCAGCCGGGGCATCACCGACGCCTCCGATCAGCACGTCTGGGCGTTCCTTGGTGATGGCGAAATGGACGAGGTCGAATCGCGCGGGGCCCTTCAGCTGGCGGCGAACGACAACCTTGACAATCTGACATTCGTCGTCAATTGCAACCTGCAACGACTCGACGGTCCTGTTCGCGGTAACGGAAAGATCATTCAGGAACTGGAGTCCTTCTTCCGCGGTGCCGGGTGGAACGTCATCAAGGTCGTGTGGGGTCGCGAGTGGGATGAGCTCCTGGCGCAGGATTCGGACGGTGCACTGCGCGACCTCATGAATTCCACCCCCGACGGCGACTTCCAAACGTTCAAGGCCGAGTCGGGCGCGTATATCCGCGAGAACTTTTTCGGCCGCGATCCGCGCACGGCGGCGATGGTCGCCGACTGGTCGGACGACAAGATTTGGTCTCTCAAACGCGGTGGCCACGATTACCGCAAGCTCTACGCGGCATACGCGGAGGCGCTCAGCCACAAGGGCCAGCCGACGGTAATTCTGGCAAAGACCGTCAAGGGTTACGGACTGGGTAAGGCGTTCGAGGGCCGCAACGCCGTGCACCAGATGAAGAAGCTCAATCTTGACGTCCTCAAATCATTCCGGGATGGTCTGCGGATTCCGATTTCTGACGAACAGCTCGAGGCCGACCCCTACCGCCCTCCCTATTACCGACCCGCCGACGATGACCCCGCAATTCAGTATTTGCTCGAACGACGTCGTCACCTCGGTGGGGCACTCCCCCAGCGACGGACAACGTTCACACCGCTCCCGCCGGTAGACCAGAAACATTTAGAGCAGGGCGCTGAAGGCTCCGGTAAACAGGAAATCGCCACAACGATGGCATTCGCGCGTCTCCTGAAGGATCTCCTGCGTGACGAAGCCTTTGGTCACCGACTTGTCCCCATCATCCCTGACGAGGCCCGAACGTTCGGAATGGACTCGTTCTTCCCCACGGCAAAGATCTACAACCCGAGCGGCCAGAACTATACCTCCGTCGACCGTGAACAACTACTCGCCTACAAGGAAAGCGTCACGGGTCAGATTCTGCACACGGGCATCAACGAGGCGGGTGCGATGGCGGCATTCACCGCCGCGGGAACGTCCTACGCAACCCAGGGCGAAGTCATGATTCCCATCTACGTGCTGTATTCGATGTTTGGATTCCAGCGGACCGGGGACCAGATGTGGCTCGCCGGTGACCAAATGGCGCGCGGCTTCATTATCGGAGCAACGGCGGGAAAGACGACCCTCACGGGTGAAGGATTGCAGCACGCTGACGGCCATTCGCACCTCATCGCATCGGCCAATGACGCTGTCGTTGCCTACGACCCGGCGTTTGCCTTCGAAATCGGCCACATCCTCAAGGCGGGTATCGACCGCATGTATGGCGGCACACACGAGAATCCGAACGTCTTCTATTACCTGACCGTGTACAACGAGCCGAACATTCAACCCGAGCAACCAGCAAACCTTGACGTCGAGGGGTTGCTGCGTGGAATGTATAAGTACCGCGCGGCGAGTGGCGATGGGCACCGCGCACAGATTCTTGCATCCGGAGTCACGGTGCCGTGGGCACTGGACGCTCAGAAACTTCTCCAGGACGACTGGGGAGTTGCCGCAGATGTTTGGTCCGTCACCTCGTGGAACGAACTCCGCCGCGACGGCCGAGACGTTGACCGTTACAACTTCCTCCACCCCGAGGAACTCCCCCGCACACCCTTCGTCACCGAACGCCTGCGCGGTGAAGCCGGTCCGGTCGTGGCCGTGAGCGACTGGATGCACGCCGTGTCGGATCAGATTCGCCCGTACGTGCCGACTGACTTCGCGACGCTCGGAGGTGACGGTTTCGGGTTCTCCGACACCCGGGCCGCTGCTCGACGGTATTTCGCGATCGACACCGAGTCAATCGTGGTTCGTGTTCTTGAGCAGTTGGCAAAGCGCGGCGACATCGATCGTTCCGTCGTCGTCGACGCGTTCACGCGCTATCGCCTAGATGATGTCACCGCGGGTACCACCGGAAACCCCGGTGGGGATTCCTAGGGGCCGCGGATGATTGTCATCGTCGCACCGGGTCAGGGCTCGCAGTCCGTGGGATTCATGGCGCCGTGGCTCGAGGTTGACGGTGTGCGTGAACACCTCGGCGAGCTCGGGGAGGCGGCGAAAGTCGACCTCATCACCCACGGAACCACCTCCGACGATGAGACCATTCGCGACACCAAGATTGCTCAGCCGCTCATCGTTGCTGCATCGCTCGTCAGCGCGCGGCTTCTCCTGAATGGCCGACGCGAACGCGTGGGGGCCGTAGCCGGTCACTCGGTCGGTGAATTTGCCGCAGCGGCCGTTTCCGGAATTCTGAGTGAAACCGACGCCATGCAGCTCGTCGGCGCCCGGGGACGAGCGATGGCAGAGGAAGCGGCAAAAACCGAAACCGGGATGAGCGCACTGCTCGGTGGAGAGGCGGCCGATATCGATGAGCGTCTCGGTGAATTGGGATTATTCCCCGCGAACATGAATGGTGGCGGACAGGTCGTTGTAGCTGGCGCCAAGGGTGCACTCGCGGCTCTTGCCGAAAACCCGCCCACCGGCGCGCGCGTCATTCCACTTTCCGTCGCGGGCGCCTTTCACACGTCGTACATGGGTGGTGCTGTCGACACACTCCGCGAAGCCGCCGCGCATGTGCAGACCCGTAATCCCGAAACCCCGATCTACTCCAATAAGGACGGGTCGCGGGTCTCAGCAGGCCCTGCCTATCTCGACCTGCTCATCGGCCAGGTTTCGAATCCCGTTCGCTGGGATCTGTGCATGGAGTCTTTCGCTCGCGACGGCGTCACCGGTGTCATCGAACTTGCGCCGGCCGGAGCGCTCGTCGGTCTCGTGAAACGTGCGCTCAAAGGCACACCAACCGTCGCCGTTAAAACGCCAGCCGATCTTTCCGCAGCAATCGAACTCTTGGAGGCATCATGACACAGCCCGCACTTCGACAGTCCGTCGGGTCACCCTTCACGCGGATCCTCGCGGTGGGCGCAGCGCGTGGCGATTTGATTGTCACGAACGACGACATCGCCGGACCCATCGATTCGAGCGACGAGTGGATTCGTCAGCGCACAGGTGTCATCACCCGCACCCGAGCGTCCGA
>Ga0114975_10001578_pt1 | contig 16145 bp, 8 predicted proteins | sample S_130626_EF_Meta_FD_87031 | JGI IMG/M metagenome (GOLD analysis project Ga0114975, IMG submission 87031) | Freshwater microbial communities from Lake Simoncouche, Canada to study carbon cycling - S_130626_EF_MetaG | ecosystem: Environmental > Aquatic > Freshwater > Lake | place: Lake...
AAACACAGCGGCTTTTTTAAAAAATGTCATAAGTGTCCTCTGACATTATAATAACACCGCCGTGTTTAAATGTCAATCATTACTTAGGAAAAAAGTATTCTGGATATGTACGAAACTTTTCTTGGATTGAATCGTATGTTTTAAATTCTGGATTTTGTTCTTGTGTTAACATATCAAGCCATTGATTAATCCATTGTTGATCGATTTTTTGAGATTCTTTTATTTGTAACAATAATTCTACCGCACAATCGTATAATCCAAAAATTTCAAATAAGCAAATTAATTTAAGTTGCTTACTGATATCCAATGATCCGTTGCGTTGGGAATCGTATACGTTTGCATAGTCTCGGAGATACAATGCATCTCCCCAGATAACCTGTCCTGTACGTGTCTGAGCAAAGAGATTTTTATAGAAAAATTCACCAGGGAGAACAGACTTAGTATATCTATGTACATCTAAATCAAATAATGAATATCCATAATCTGTAAGTTTTTTATCAATATTTCTAAATGTATTACTTGTATCTTTAGATTGACCGTGGAATTGACATTCAATATGTACACCTAATACTTGTTTTTCAATTAGTGTGTTTTTTGAACTAACTAATGCTTCTAAATCAAGACCGTCAGTATCGATTTTAATAAAATCAATGTTACCTACTGTGTAATCTCTACAAAAATTATCAATTGAGGTATATTTTATAGGATCTTGCTTACTTATTCCAGCAGCACTATATGCACTTGTTCGAGAATATAATCCTCCCGATAACTGTGTATCCCAAACAGAATTAATATCTCGAATACCAAAATTAAAATATTTTATGTTTGGATTATTGCATTCAGCATTGAGTTTCTTTACTTCTTGTAGATTTATTTCAAACCCATAAGCCCTAAAATCTTTTTTAAAGACATCCCAAATTGTATGAATTCCGCCACCTGCTCCTATATCTATCAATGTAAATGGATTGTCTTTAATTAACCCTTTGGATATAATATCTCTTGTTACTAAAGGGTTATAGGTTGCTGTAGGTGTCATATTAATCATTGTTTCCGCTATTGCGATCTTTAGCAAGTTGCCATTCGTGATTGCCTTGACGTGTATAACTTGGATTGAAGTTATTCATTTCTAGGATGTCGTCACGTATGTTTTGATTTCGCTTCTCGATATTGATTACTCGGACGAAACTGTTAGTGACTGCGGCAGTATAGTATGCAAATGGATTATTTGACTTGCTCTCATCAAACTGTAATCCAATCTGTGTTAGTTGTAAGATAGCCTGTCCCCGCATCTCATCGTTGTATGTGTATCCTCTTACGTTACCTCTAGTAGCATAACGTTCGCAAAGCTTCATAAACATCTTTGCTAGTTTTGGAGTAAACTGTCCGTGGTCTTTAGTAAAGTGACCATTTTCCATTCCACCTTGCCAGTGGCTCTTTCCTACGCAAACTAAATTACCTTGCTCATCATATTTCCAATGTTGGAACGGTGGAAAGTTTACTTTATCGTGTTTATCTGCTGTAGTCTTTGTCTTCTTCTTTCTTCCAGGAGCAAGTGGTATATGATCAAAAGTCATTATACGGAACACTAAATCACTCTTTTCAATCTTGCGATAATCTACTTCGCAATCAGCCATCTTGCTCTTTTTATCCCCGGCTAGTTTGCGTTTTTCAGACTCTCTAGCAGTTAGTTTCTTGGCTTGTATACGTTTAGCTTCTGCTATCGTTCTTATATTAAGTTTATCTAAGTCAGGTAATATTAGATCGTATTCATTATATACAGGATCAACATAGCTACAATATGATCCTTTACTTTTATGTATTTCTTCTAACAGATCCTTATTATTTAGGTAATTAACTTTTGCCATTTTTTGGAGTCTCCAAACTTAGTATAATATCACCACATTTTTATTGCAATAAATATATTTAAGGAGATTTCAATGTCTGATAGCTTTTTTGGAGATATTGGTGAAGGTATTGCAGATGTTACTAGTGCAATAGGTGAGACTATATCAAATGTTGGTACTGGTATATCTAATTTTTTAACTGGTGGAGTAGGAACTGATCCTAGCAGATTAATTAGCGCATTTAGAGCACAAGGAATTCCACCTGGAGCTGAACAGAGATACAGTGATGGTTCAAGTAATATTTCAGCACAGTTTTCTGAAGCGATAAAAGATAAAGATTGGCGTGTAAAGTTATCCCATGGTATGATATATGATGAACCAGTATTTGAACCAATGGTCGGTACTGGTGGCATGGTCTGGCCCTATCTTCCCACTATAACTATGTCCTCAACAGCAAACTATGATTCAAGTTCTCCAGCACATTCGAATTATCCAATATTATCTTATAAAAATAGCCAAGTAGATGATATACAGATACAAGGCGCATTCACAGTTCAGAGTCAAGACGAAGCCCGTTATTGGTTAGCTATGATGCATTTTTTGAGGACAGTTACAAAATCTTATTTTGGACAAGGTGCTAATCTTGGTAATCCGCCACCAATCTGTACATTAAATGGGTATGGTGATTTTGTTTATAAAGATGTTTCAGTTGTAGTGAAATCATTTAATATTGGTTTAGGTCAAGATTGTGATTATATTTCTGTACAGTTAAACCCAAGTCAATCATCTAAAGCAGGGCAGAATATAAGTTATGTTCCTACTATGTCTACTGTTAGTGTAACGGTAGCACCAGTTTATAGTAGAGGAAAGATGAAGAATTTTGATCTTTCTAAATTTGCAGCAGGTACATTAGTAACAGCTCCTGATAAGAAAGGATTCATCTAATGGCAACTTATTCTTCTTCAAGTCCTTGGTATATTACTACACAGAATACATCATATTTAGAACTTTGGGAACCAAGACCAATACCCTCATCAGATGATGACTTCCAATATACTATACAGCCACAATATAATTATAGACCAGATCTATTGGCTTATGATATATACGGAAATCCAAAATTGTGGTGGGTATTTACACAACGTAATATTAATATTTTAATAGATCCAATATATGATTTTCGTTCGGGAGTTACGATTGCATTGCCTAAGAAAACAACATTACTATCTGCGTTAGGATTGTCATAATGGGTTATACGGCTCCAACTGGACAAATATCTGCGTATGGTGCTAAAGGTACTAATCCTTTAGATGACTATGCGAGTTATAGTTGTCATTTTACTTTGGCTGCATTAACAAAAGAACAGCAAGCTGCCCGTGTTATTTCTCCATCTAGTATTACAAATATAATAGCATCTACTAAGGGTGATTGGGGAGACGGGGGTAAGAAGCGAGTAGTTACGGATTTTGGATCATTTGATTATTTTATTGATGATGTTTTAATTGTTTCTATTCCAAGTATGACTCAGCAGACAGGAAATTCTTTTGCTACTAAGATTAGTTTTAAAGTAATTGAACCTTATAGCATGGCTTTATTTTTCTTAACATTACAATTAGGAGCAAAAGCATCTGGATATGACAATTATAGAGAAGCACCTTTTTTGTTAATGATAGAATTTATAGGATACAATGATAGAGGTACTCCAATAGTTAATCCAACTTTAACAAGATATATTCCTATTAAATTTATTAGATCTAAGATGAAAGTTACAGGTGCTGGAACAACTTATGATTGTGAAGCTATACCATATAATGAAATTCTTTTTAGAGATGAGATTGCTGCTATTAAAAAAGATCACACCCTCAGAGGGTCAAATGTTAAAGAACTACTAACTGGAAAAGGACCTGAAAGCCTAGCATCAGTATTAAAGAAACAGTTCCAAGAAGATGTGTCTGATAAAATTATGGACGTATCAGATCAGATAGAAATACATTTTCCTAAGAATTTTGCTGATACTGGAGATTCGGAAAATGATATTTCTAAGAGTGATGTTTTTAAAGATTTTACCGATGGTGGTTCAGTTAAGTTTCCAAATCAAGATGAAGTTTATAATAGCATTGGACAGATTTATAATAATAAACAGATAAAACTTGATAAAGATAGAAACTTTCATTTTGAACCTAATATGAAAATACAAGAAGTTATTACTGAAGTTATATTACGTAGTGATTATATCACAAAACAATTAACTAATTCTAAAGTACTTCATGATGCTAAGGGAATGATTAAATGGTTCCGTGTTGAAGCAAATATATTTGATGGACCATTTAGTAAGAAATTAAATCGTCAGACTCGTAAGATGGTATATCGAGTAATTCCATATATGGTACATCTTAGTAAATTAATTCCTCCTAATGTAATCCCTCCAGGTTATGCTGAGATAAAGAAAACAGTATTACGTGTTTATGATTATATCTATACTGGCAAGAACACTGAGATTTTAAATCTCGAGTTAGATTTTAATGTGAGTTTCTTTTCTGAATTACCTGCAGATGCTGGACGAAGGACTGGACAAAATGCTCCTAACCTTACTGGTGATGCCAGCGGAGGCGATCCTGTTACAAATCTCAATAGCACCGGTACTGGCCACACTTCTGAAGTATCAACTGGGACGACATCTAATTCAAAAGAAGCATTACGTTTACCAGGAGGTGGTTCTAGTACTAATGATACGCGAACTATGCAGGTTAGAGCATTAGCAGCACTATTAGAAAATCCTGCTGATCTTGTTAGGATCACAATGACTGTTATGGGAGATCCTTATTATCTTCCTACTAGCGGAATGGGAAATATAATAGTTCCACCTAAAGGTGAAAATGAATTAACTGACGGTTCTATGAATTATCAGAATGGCGAAGTTGATATTACGATTAATTTTCGTACACCAGTTGATTTAGATCCTGTAACTGGATTATATAGATTTATAAAAACTGCCGATCAATTTAGTGGATTATATATGATAATAAGAGTAGAATCAAAATTTAATCAAAATAAATTTACACAGACAATAACTGCAAATAAACGTTTAGCACAGTTGTCCGGCAGTCCACAGAGCGAAATAGCATTAGGATAGATAAGGTAAAAAATGGCAGAATCATCTAGATCACGGATAGATACATATAGAGACGGACTTTCTTCTCCGGGCCCTTATCTGGCTCGTGTAATCAATAATATCGATCCTATGCGTCAAGGATCTTTAGAAGTTGAATTATTAAGGACTATTGGTAATAGAGAAGCATCGAATCAGCAATTATTCACAGTAAAATATCTCAGTCCTTTTTATGGAACTACTGATATTATGCTAAATGGCGCCGATCCTAATGACTTTAATCACACACAAAAAAGTTACGGATTTTGGTTTGTACCTCCAGATACAGGTACACTTGTTATGGTTATATTTGTTGAAAGCGATCCTGGACAAGGGTATTGGATAGGATGTGCTCAAGACATTTACACTAATCATATGGTTCCAGGAATCGCAGGAAGTAAAGCATCATCTGAACAGACTAGGGATAGTGATGAGACAACTTGGAAAGAAGTAAAAAAATCAAAAGAGTTATACGGAACAGATTTCCTTCCAGTAGGTGAGATTAATAGGAACTCTATTAAGCAAGGTTCTACTACTATTAATCCTGAAATTGATGCTATGACTAAGCCAGTGCATCCTATAGCAAAGGTATTATCAGATCAAGGAACTATAGGTGATACAGTACGAGGTGTACATACATCAAGTGCTAGGAGAGATACGCCAAGTAATGTTTACGGTATTAGTACTCCTGGTCCAATTGATAAAAGAACAAATGCTCAAAAGGCTAGCGTAGGTAGGGCTGATAATAAAGTTAACAAATTCATCAGTCGATTAGGCGGGCATACTATGGTCATGGATGACGGAAATGATCGGTTCTTGAGGAAATTCAAACCCGGTGAAGGTCCGCCTGAGTATGCTGATTTAGAAAAAGGTGAAACAGGAGGACTTGTTGAATTTCCCCAGGACGAGAGTTTCCGTATTAGGACCAGGACCGGTCATCAGATTCTAATGCATAATAGTGAAGATATAATCTATATTACTAACGCTAGTGGATCGGCATGGATTGAATTAACTAGCCAAGGTAAGATCGATATCTATTCATCTGATAGTGTTAGTATAAGGACAGAAGCTGATTTTAACTTTGTTGCTGACAGAGATATTAATTTATCAGCAGGACGTAGTATTAATTTACATTCAGCATCGAGGACGAACATTAATGCGATTGATAATGTAAGCATTAGATCAGATTCTACGATATATGTTAATGCTGAAAGTAATTTACATTTAAAATCAACTGGTAAATTAATGGTCAGTGGTGATAATAGTGTTGAAATAAAAACACAAGCATTTAAGTTAGGAAGTAGTACTACAGATATTCTAACAGCAGGTGCAATACATATGACTGCTAGTGGAAATATTGAATTAAAAGGAAGTAGTACACTAATAAGTTCAGAAGGTAGCACAGAAATATTAAGTGGAATTAGCAATAAGTTAACATCATCAGATTTACATATTAATGCTTCTGGTAGTGCTCTAATAACTAGTTTCAGGACCCACTTAAGCAGTTCTGGTTCTATTATAGCAAAAGGCACTACTATTGATTTAGGATCTTCAGGTAATATTACTATTAAAAGTGGTGCTAATATAGATTTAAATGGAGGAAATGCTGCTACTCCTGATCCTGCTGATGTAGCAAGACAAGCAAATGCTGCTACGGTTGCTTCGGGTGCTGAGTCTGCTCCGAAATTAGTATTGTTTCCAAATCCAGGTGTTGGTCAGTTAATAGTTAAGAGAGCGCCAACACAGGAACCATGGGATCATCATGAGAATCAAAATCCAGCAGGATTTACATTTGATCTAACAGACAGAGAATCGTCACAGATGCCTTATACTAAGGACGGACCAAAGATTGAAATACGAAGTACTGAGGATAATGAAAAAGTTCCATCTGAACAGGGAGGTAATGCCGGATACGATGGTCAATCTTCAGAAGGTGTTGCAGGTGGCGGCATTGGAAACAGTCGCAGACAATCTAAACTTCCTCCCGATTCTTCCAATTCTACTACTGAAAAGGTCAACGAAGCACAACTTGCTAAGATGCCAAGTGAATGGACTAAAGATCAAGATTTCCTCAGTGCTGTCCAGGCCCTTGCTGGTAAGATGGGATCTAAACCTATCGAATTATTAGCACTAATGTCCTTTGAATCAGCAGGAACGATGAGTCCTTCGATTACTAATAGTTTGGGATACACTGGTTTGATACAGTTTGGTAATTCAGCGTGTGAAACAATGTCTAAGTATTACAAGACAAGTATTACTACTGCAATGTTAAGACAGATGAGTCGTGCGCAACAGATGGAATGGGTTGACAAATACTTTAGTTATTGGATGAAAAATAAAAATGTAAAACCTCCAATGACATTGGCACAGATGTATATTTTAGTAGCACTACCTAAATATGTCAATGCCCCAGCAAACGAAACTCTTGCAGGTCCTAACGGTCCAAATATTCCAATATGGAGAGCTAATCCAGGATGGAGAATAGGTACCGGCGATGTTATTACACGAGAATCGATTGGAAACGCTCCAAGGAAGCATATTCCTAGAGTACAGGGACTATTGGATAGAAACGGTGTAAAGTTTGAATAGGAGTAGTTAAATGGCAGTCCAGGGTTACAATAATCTTCAGATAGGGTCAACGAATAGTCAGAAACCTTTTCTTCCGAGGACATATAAGGGGTTCAGTACAGTTAATAGTAATTCTATTAAAGGATCTCTATATGATTTAACATTGATTAAACAAGATCTAATCAATCAATTTTATATTAGGAAGGGTGAAAAGTTAGAGAATCCTGAGTTTGGAACTATCATATGGGATATGATTTTTGAACCATTAACTGAACAAACAAAATCATTAATAGTAAATGATGTTACTGTAATTGTTAATAGCGATCCTCGCATTAAATCGATACAAACTATTGTTACACAAGTAAAATTAGGTTTACAGATTGAATTAACTTTGATGTACGTTCCTTATAATATACAAGAAACAATGCAGCTTACATTTGATCAATCTAACGGCATTTCTTAATAAAATACCATATTTTAATTAAAATAAATAAACTAAACGGGGTATGTGATCGATGTCAATAACTGGTCGTCAAAATAATTTATTTCTAGCAGAGGATTGGAAAAAAATATACCAATCCTTTAAAAATTCTAACTTCGCTAGCTATGATTTTGAAAATCTGCGTAGAGTGATGATTGCGTATCTTAGAGAAAATTATCCAGAGGATTTTAATGATTACATCGAGTCTAGTGAATATATCGCTCTAATTGATCTTATTGCATTCCTTGGACAAAGTTTAGCATTCCGTATCGATCTTAATGCTCGTGAGAACTTTTTAGAATTAGCAGAGCGTAGAGAAAGCATTTTAAGGCTCGCTCAATTAATAAGTTATAATCCTAAGCGTAGTATCTGTGGTAGTGGATTGCTTAAAGTTGAGTCTATTTCTACTACTGAAATGATTATTGATTCAACAGGACGTAATTTACAAAACATTGAAGTAGTATGGAATGATATAACTAATACCAATTGGTTTGATCAGTTTATTAAAGTTGTTAATGCGTCAATGGTAGAAAATATGGAATTTGGATTACCCGGACCTAGTGATTGGGTTGATGGTATCTGGTCCGAACAATATAAGATTAATAGTGTTATAAATGACTTACCAATCTTTCCATTTAGTAAAACAATAGACGGAAAATCATTTTCATTTGAGACTACAAGCACTGTAGTAAGCAAAGATCAGATAACAGGATATAGTACAATACAGGAAGACACTCCATTGCATGGTAATAGTGTTTCCTTTATATATAGAGATGACTTGTCTGGATATGGTAGTAACAATACTGGATTTTTCTTCCATTTCCGTCAGGGTGACCTTCATACTCAAGATTTTACATTAACAACTCCGACTACTAATCAGATAGTTAGTATAAGTGATAAAAATATTAACAATGACGATGTTTGGTTATATTCATTATCAAACACTGATATTGAAAATTCAAGTAACTTATGGACCAAAGTATCTGCCATTACTGGAAATAATATTATCTATAATAGTATTTCTAAAACAATTAAAAACATCTATAGTGTACAGACATCAACTGACGATTCAGTTAATTTAATATTTGCCGATGGCATCTTTGGTAATTTACCAAAAGGATCTTTCCGTTGTTATTATAGAACATCTAACGGCATATCATACACGATTAATCCAAAAGATATGAGAGGAATAGTTATTAGTATTCCTTATACTTCAGCAACTGGTTCTTTAGAAACTATTAGATTTGTTGCTTCTCTTAAGTCTTCAGTGACAAATGCTACAGCGGCTGAAACTAACGATGAGATTAGATTAAGAGCTCCTTCAACATATTATACTCAAAATAGAATGATCACTGGTGAAGATTATAATTTAGCACCACTTAGTGTTAGTCAGAACATAGCAAAAATAAAATCAATCAACCGCACTTCTAGCGGCATTAGTAGGAATTTTGATATTGTTGATGCTACTGGAAATTATAGTACTACATCGACTTTTTGTACAGACGGTATAATTTATAGAGAACCTATACAAAATCAACTTGAATTTAAATTCAATTCTAGAACTGACATTGAATCAATAATAACTAATAAGATTGAACCTATAACTAAGATGCCAATGATACGTGATTTTTATTATCGATATTATAGTAAAACTAATCTATCTAACCCGTATCCTATTTTTACACAAGTAACATCTAGTTATAACGAATCAACTGGTTATTTAAAAAATAATATTGGTACTGTAATTAAGATAGGATCATTTACAGGAGACACTGTAAAATATATTGAACCCGGTGCTTTAGTTAAATTCACAGCTCCAACAGGAAAGTCATTTAAAAAAGGTAAGTTAGTAACAACAGTTCCTACAGATCCTGATCAGACTGATTTTATATGGACTAAGGTAGTATCAGTAGTAGGTGATGGAACTGCAAATGCTCTGGGTATTTTGCCAACTAAAATTGGTCCATTAGTGTTCAATGTTAATATCCCAACAGGTTCATTAGTATCACAGATCATACCTAAATTTTTAGGATACATTCCAACTGACATACAGTCACTAATGATGGATCTAATTTTCAATTATAAGAATTTTGGATTAAGATATGACATAACAACAAGAACTTGGAATATTATACAACAGAGAAACTTAAATCTTTATGAAAGTTGGAATTATTCGGCCTCGGGAGACAATTCAGGAACTAACCAAGATAAGAGTTGGATTTTTGCATTTGAAACTAATGGTGAGAAATATACAGTGACTTATAGAGGATTGGAATATTACTTTGAATCAATAAAAGAAAATCGCTTTTTCTTTGATGGAACGAGAAAAGTATATGATAGTTCTACTGGTAAAGTACAAAAAGATAAAGTTTCAATATTAAAAGTTAATCCAAAACCCAATACTCTATATGGGTTAGGCGCTGATTATCCTTGGCAGATTATAGGTAATACTATTGAAAATGATGGATATATTAGTAGTAAAGCAGTAAAGATTACATTCTGGGATGATAATGATGACAACATCGTTGATAACCCTGAAGCATTTGATATAGTGGTTAATCCAACTGCTACTGTTGAAATAGGAGGTAAATCTTATTTAAAGAATTTTATTTTCTTTGAAAAATATACTACTAACAATTATGTAGAAGATTATAGATATGTTTCTAATGAAACTGATATGTTTATAATTAGAGATTCTGAAAATTCAGTAACTGATTTGTCATCCTACACTGATGGACAATTATTTTATTTTTATGAAAGTGATACTGTAAAGAAATTCAATAAAGCCTCAATGAAACTAACTGTAACTTTAGATTACTATGCAGTTATAGGAAGACAGGGTATATATTTCCATTACTTACATAACGCAGAATCAACTACTAGAATTGATCCAAGTTCTACAAATATAATTGATTTATATCTTTTAACTAAAGATTATGATACAACATATCGTCAATATCTTAGTGGAGCAATTGAATCGGCACCGTTACCTCCAAGTAGTACTAGTTTAAGATTAACATATGGTAAAAATCTTGAAAATATTAAAAGTGTTAGTGATGATTTAATTTATCATCCTGTTAATTATAAAGTATTATTTGGATCAACTGCTGATCCTAAATTACAAGCATCTTTTAAAGTAGTCAAGAATAATGAACAGGTTATAACTGATAATGATATCAAGACTAGAATAATTATATCTATTAATGAATTTTTTAGATTAGATAATTGGGATTTTGGAGATACTTTTTACTTTACTGAACTATCTACATATGTAATGAATAAAGTTTCACCGTTTATTACAACATTTGTTATTGTTCCTACAAACAGCCATCAAGTATATGGTAGTTTACAACAGATAACATCATCACCGAATGAGATATTTATTAGTGGTGCAACTGTTAGTGATATTGAGATAATACCAGCAATAACTGCTTCAAGATTAAAGACATCAGGTTACATAGTAACTACATCGTTAAGTGAAGTTAATACTACAAGCATACAAAGTTCTACAAATTATTAAATGGAGTTTTTACAGATAAATGGCTCAGAATAATCAAGATGAATTTCCACTTACTACAGGGTTAGAAAGTCAGATTAAGAGACAGACTGCCCGTCATCTTCCTAATTTTTTTCGTACGGATCCTAATAAAAAATTCTTAGGAGGAACATTAGATCCTCTAACTCAACCTGGAAAATTGACTAGAATTAATTCTTACATTGGTCGTAAAGATATTCCAAATTATGAATTTACTGACAATTATATAGAAGAAGATACAACTGCTAGACAATCTTATCAGTTAGAGCCCTCATTTGTTCACGATGACATTGTTACTGGTAACGTTGAGTGGTATGCTGATTACAACGATTACATCAATAGTTTAAAGTATTTTGGAGTATTTACTGGCAATCATAGCAACTTAAACAAGAGTGAAGCATATTCATGGGATCCACATATTGATTGGGATAAATTTGTAAATTATAAAGAATACTATTGGCTTCCAAATGGTCCTGATCCTATTACTGTATATGGTGAGAAAGAAACAATTGTCTCACAGTATACAGTAACAAGTCGAAAAGACGATGACAATGTGGCTTACATATTTTCTCCAGATGGCCTTAGCGTTAATCCGTTACTAACTCTTTATAGAGGACAGACTTATAATTTTACAATTGATGCTAAAGGAGCACCATTTTGTATTAAAACTAAACCTGAAGTAGGACCAAGTTATTTTTATAATACAGGTGTTAATTTACAATCAGTTGAAAGTGGTAAATTAATATTCACAGTTCCACTAGAAGCACCGTCTCTTCTTTTTTATATGAATTCTAAAGATGCTAATACTGTAGGTATTATTGAGATTAAAGATATTGTTGAAGCTACTCATCTTGATGTTGAAGCATCTATTATTGGCATGAAAACAGTTTCTATTATGAAGACTGACGTTAATCCGTCAGGAACTGAACTTATAAATGGTCTTAAACTTAAATTTTCCGGAAATGTATTACCTGAGAAATATGCTACTGGATATTGGTATGTTGAAGGTGTTGGAAGTAAGATTAAGTTAATAAATTCAACAGATTTAGATAGTCCTCTTACATACGGCAATACAGTAGAAGCACCGTTTGATGCACAACCTTTTGATTCGTATCCTTGGGAGACAGCAGAAAATTATTCAGGAACTAAAGACTATATCCTAATTAACAGAGCCTCTAAGGATAGAAACAATTGGTCTAGAAATAACAGATGGTTCCATATTAATGTTATTAATACTACTTCAGCAGCCAATAATCGAGTTTCTCTATTTGCTCAATCACAGAGAGCAATACGACCCATTATTGAGTTTGCTTCAGATATAAAACTTTTCAATAATGGTTGGATCGCAAAACAAGATGTTGATCTTATAGATACGATCACAACAGATGTATTCTCAACAATTGAAGGGAAAATTGAATATTGGATTGATGAAGAAAAAGTTTATCCAGGGTATCGAATTTTATTTACTGCCGATACTGATACAACAGTTGTTGGTAGAATATTCCAAGTAGTGAATATTTTTAATGCTAATGAGAATAAGAATCAACTTTCTTTACAGAGTGTTAGCGATTCTGAACCATTAGACGGTGAAGTAGTATATGCAAGAAAAGGATCTGTTAATAAGGGAAATTCTTATTACTATCAAGACGGTGTTTGGTCAAAATCACAGATCAAAAATGCATTAAATCAGACACCATTATTTGATTTATTTGACGAATCTTATAACAGTTACTCAGATAAAATAAACTATCCATTTAGTACATTTTCTGGAAATAAGATTTTTAGTTATGCGATTGGTACCGGAAAATCTGATACTGAATTAGGATTTTCATTAGCATATCGTGCTATTGACAATGTTGGAGATATTGAGTTCTCTTTCGATTTACAGAAAGAATCTTGGATATATCAAGAAAATAATATAATAACTTCTGTAAATTCATATGAAGGATTTTTTAGGAAACTAAACGATAACAATACATTTTCATACTCAAATGGATGGGTTAGGACATATAAGAATCTAGAACAACCTGTAGTAAGAGTATTAAAAGTTACTAAAGTAACAGATTTAATTCCAATTGATGTATATAACGAAAGTGCTAACCTAACTGATTTATCAGTTAGAGTATATGTTGCTAAGACAGACGGTGTTCTTAAGAAAGTAGAACCATCAACGATATCTTTTGAAAAAATCAACGGATTTTATTATATAAAGTTTGCTTCATCGTTAGAAATTGGTAATAGGGTTGTATATAAAGTTAAATCAACTTCTAATAAAAATGCTAGAGGTTATTATGAAATTCCTCATAACTGGCAAAACAACCCATTGAATGAAACTGTAGATTCTTTTACTTTTGGAGAAGTAATTGATCATGTTAGTACGATAATTGATAACATATTACCATTCAGTGGTAACTTTCCAGGAATTAGCAATTTAGCCAGCCTTGGATCAATATCACATTATGGACAGAGATTCTTACAACATGCAGGATCGATGCCACTAGCAACTTTTGTACTAACTGATAAACATGCTAATATAATAAAATCTTTACGTTACACTGCTAAAAAATATACATCGTTTAAAAAAGAATTTGTTCGTTTAGCAACTAATACAGGAGTAGATGGTACTCCAGCAGAGATTGTTGATTCAATATTAAATGGATACACTACTGCGAAAAGTTTTGATCAATCTGCATTTTTCTATTCAGATATGGCTGCTTCTGGTGCTGCTTCAGTTAGAAATTATACAGTAAACGATCCTAGGCTTCCTGTATTTGTTATTGATAAAATTTTTACACCAATGACATCTGACAAGAGGCAGATACTGATATACGTTAATGATGATCAATTATTATATGGTATAGATTATGAATTTGAAACAGTTGATGCATTTGTTAGAATTTTATCTCCATTAAAGATTGGAGACAAGATTTTAATTAAAGACTACATCAATACTGACGGACGCTCATATATTCCATTTACTCCATCGAAACTTGGATTATTTCCAAGTTATGTCCCACGTATATATGTCGATGACACATATGTTACTCCGACTAAGGTTATACAAGGGCATGATGGAAGCATAACTGTAGCTTATAACGATTATCGTGACGATGTTATACTTGAATTAGAAAAAAGGATATTTAATTCTCGTAAAGTTAATTATGATCCTTTAATGTTTAACATTGACGATGTTATGGGAGGATATTATCGAAAAACTGATTTTTCTAATGGTGAAGTTAATAACCTCCTGTTAAATGATTTCTTAAGATGGAATTCTGTAGCAGATTTAAATCTTAACAGTAACGATTATTATGTTGAAGAAAACTCATTTACTTACAATTATAATTCTTCTCTAACACCAAATAGCAACGAGTCACTCTACGGATATTGGAGAGGTATTTACAAATATTTCTATGACACTGATCGTCCGCATACTTGTCCATGGGAGATGCAAGGATTTACTATTAAACCTAAGTGGTGGGATAGTGTATATGGAGAAGCACCATATACTAGTGAAAATCGAATAATGTGGGATAATATTGAAAAAGGATTAATTGCCGATCCTGCCTATCTTAGAATAAATCTTAGATATACTAGATCCGGATTAAAAAATTATATCCCAGTAAATGCCGATGGTGATCTCCTTAGCCCATTAGACAGTAGTCTTGCACAAGCGTTTTCATTAATCACTGCTAGAAACGACTATTCATTTTCTGATCAAGCACCTGTTGAGACAGCATGGCGCCGCTCAAGTGAATTTCCTTATTCAGTAATTTCAACAATGTGTCTTTTAAGAGGATCTGAATTTATTGGAAAGATGTGGGATAGATTTACTATTAAGAGGAACATTGCTGGTCAGATATATTCAACTAAAACTGGATTAAAGATACAACCTTCAAAACTTACATTTCCAAATCAGACCGATCCAACGAATCCAAATGACCCAACTGCGCTAGTAACAGTTACCTCAGGATTAGTTAATTTTATTGAAGAATATCTTTTTGATGCAAAGTATACAAACACTGATGTATATAAAGATAATATAAAATCATTAGATTCTAAGTTATCTTATCGAATAGGAGGATTTACAAGCAAGGAACAGATTAGCGTCTTGCTTGATAGTCGTAGCCCAAATGCTACAGGCACTATATTCCTTCCTAACGAAAACTATAAGATTTTTTACAATAAGAGTTCACCGGTTGATACTATTACCTATAGTGGTGTTGTTATTGAAAAAGTAGGTACTTCTTATCCGTTATGGGTTTCTGGTTATAGATATCGTGCTAATGATCATGTTACTTTCCAAAGTGAAATATACCGTTGTCTATCAACTCATGTTAGTAATAATTCACTTGTTCTTGATTCTATCGCAAAATTTAACCAAGACAGCCAATATTGGATTAAATCAACTACTCAACGGATTGGATATAAAGTTAGAGGTTATGATTCTGAAAAGAATTACTTTGAGATTTTTGGATATCGAAAAAACAATAATGATCCAGTAATGAATGTTGGTGGAATATCGGAATCTTATGTACAGTGGGAAACTAATAGATATTACAATAAAGA
>Ga0114975_10001579_pt1 | contig 16135 bp, 17 predicted proteins | sample S_130626_EF_Meta_FD_87031 | JGI IMG/M metagenome (GOLD analysis project Ga0114975, IMG submission 87031) | Freshwater microbial communities from Lake Simoncouche, Canada to study carbon cycling - S_130626_EF_MetaG | ecosystem: Environmental > Aquatic > Freshwater > Lake | place: Lake...
GTAAAGTCCCTCAGCCCGATTACCCTGTAAATAAGTCATAATGTCAGCAGAGTGATAATTGACAGAGGGATGTGTATAAGTTTCCTCAGCAACATACCGTAAATGGGTCCGACATACATTTACCAAGGAACCGTCAATATCAACCCAGTCAATTGTGCGAACCTTGTTTGGACCCCATTTTAATACCTCCCGCACAGTTGCCCCCTCAGCACCACCAACAACTAGCACGCGTTTATCATCAATATGATTCAGGGCCTGCATAACCGGATGCACAAGCGTCTCATGATAAATATGCTCATCGTAGGAAGTCGACTGAAGTTCTCCGTCAAGAAATAACATACGCCCATAATCCGCGTTTTCAATAACGACCGTATAGGCCGAATCCGTTTGCTCTGCATACATGCATCGGCGAACAGTGTAGCGCGTAGATGTTTGTTGAAGGGGCGCGCGTTCCTGATAGAACCCCGCCGCCTGAATTTGTTCCCGTGATGGCTGCGGTTGCGTCATTTTACTTAAAAAATACAGTTGAAAAATACATCAAATTTTATAGATATATACCGCATAACACCTAAGCCTGTGCTTGAGGACTACATTGTAGAAAGTGTTTGCGACACAACGGCATATAAGAATCTTCACCGCCCACGTTTGGCTTCCCACCAAGGGTTGCCGCCGCCGTTTTTGAATCAACAGCGCACGTAAAGCGCGCCGCTGTGCCGTCACCACACAGCTTGCATAGTGCAAACAGCCGCTGAACTTCATCTGCCAGGGGAATTAGCTCCAGAATTTTACCAAAGGGTTTGCGATGCGCATCACCGTCAAGCCCTACAACTACCACATCCTTACCGTGCGTCTCGACTGCCGCCAATACAAATGATACAATGTCTGTAAAGAACTGTCCCTCCTCCACAATAATTAGTCGCGCATCCCTAAACATATCAAGTCCAATAAGCCCCAACAGTGAATCACGTGCTATAGCCGGACATGCCTGGTTATCGTGGTTAATAACAAGATTATTCTCCGTGGAGCTCGGTTCAAGATAACGCACATCCACGGTATGCTTTACAACAAGCACATTCCAACCAATAGCCTTGCGCCGTCGAACAATAGATTGCAGGGCCGACGACTTCCCCGCAAACATAGGACCTATAATTAGTTCTAGGCTCATTTGCTCTTAAAGCTATCAGGGCTTAATGTACTCAATTTTTAGAACGCTTTTGCCCAACAATTTGAACTCTAAAAGTCCTCAGAAAAAGCACTTTAAAAAAGGGTAAGAGTAGCAGATAGCGTGACCATGCCCTATTTACAAAATTCCAGTGAAACCGAGACAATTGTCGGCATCCAATTTGGAGTCTTTAGCCCAGAAGAGGTTATCAGACGCTCAGTCGTTGAAATTACAAGCCATGTAGCCGTGGAAGGAAAAATCGGCGGACTATTTGATCCCCGGATGGGTGTGCTTGAAAATGGCAAACTGTGTCGTAGCTGCGGCCTAAACAACCACAGCTGCCCAGGGCACTTTGGTCACTACAAGTTGGCCCGCCCTGTTTACTACATCCAGTTCTTCAAGCTGGTGATGAAAGTGCTACGTTGTGTATGCGTTAAGTGCGGTAAGCTTCGCATTGACAAAAATCGTCACAAGAACCTGTTGCGCCTGAAGGGTGAGGCCCGCTGGAAGCAGGTATTGGAGCAGTGTAGCAAGATTACACGTTGTGGCGAAGATATTGAGGATGGCTGCGGCGCCCGCCAGCCCTCCAAGTATAAGGATGAGGATATTTGCCGTATCTTTGCTGAGTGGAAGGACATTGAGCTTCCCGAAGGTATGGCTGCCACGGAGGCCGGCACCTCCATTAAGGACGGTGTGATTGAGCGCTACCTTGAACCTGAGTATGTCTATCGCCTGTTGCGCCGCATTGGCGACGAGGACGTCGACTTCATGGGCTTCAGTCGTTTCTGGTGCCGTCCCGATTGGATGATGTGCACAGTTCTACCTGTGCCACCTCCTCAGGTGCGCCCCTCTGTGCTTCAAGATAACAACCAGCGCTCAGAGGATGATTTGACGCAGAAGCTCATTGATATTATTAAGACAAACAAGAATCTGGAGCAGAAGATTTCTACAAATGCAAAGAAGAAGGCCATTGATGAGTGGACAAACGTGCTTCAGTATCACATTGCTACGTTGATTGATAACGAGATTCCTGGCGTAGCACCATCAGCTCAGCGCTCTGGTCGTCCATTAAAGTCACTCCAGCAGCGCCTTGGGTCCAAGGAGGGTCGTATTCGTAATAACCTTCAGGGTAAGCGTGTAGAGTATTCTGCCCGTTCAGTTATTACCCCTGACCCCAACATTTCTGTTGGTGAGCTGGGTGTTCCCCTTAAGATTGCAATGAATCTGACCCACCCTGAGCGTGTTACGGCCTACAATATTGACCGTATGTATGCGCTTATCCAGAACGGTCCTGACAAGTATCCTGGTGCAAAGACCATTATTCGTGCTGCCGACGGTCGCATGATTTCACTAAAGCACGTCAATGCTAAGGACATTCAGCTGCACAAGAGTGATATTGTAAATCGCCACATCATGGACGGTGATATTGTGCTGTTTAACCGTCAGCCATCGCTTCACCGCATGTCTATGATGGGCCACAGAGCCAAGGTTTTGCCCTACAATACATTCCGCCTTAACGTCAGTGTTACAGCGCCTTACAATGCAGATTTTGACGGCGATGAGATGAACGCTCATATTCCTCAGTCCATTGAGGCCGCCATTGAGCTGCGTGAAATTGCGGCTGTTCCCCTACAGATTGTCGGTCCCCGTGAGTCCAAGCCCATTGTTTCAGTGGTTCAAGATACCCTTGTAGGCGTTAACCGTTTCACCCGCCCTAACGTGTTGTTTAATCGCCGCGAGGCCATGAATCTTCTTATCTGGGCCCCCCGCTGGAATGGTATACTGCCCGAGCCCGCCCAGGCCGAGCCCATTCCACTCTGGTCAGGCCAGCAGCTCCTTTCCACCCTGCTGCCACCAGTGAATCTAGAAATGCGTAACATCAGCTTCGACGAGACCAAGGGTGACACAACTGATAGCCCTAACTTTGTGAAGATTCACAATGGCATTATTAAGCAGGGCATCCTTGACAAGGATGTGTTTTCCAAGGCGTTGATTCACGTCATTTACAACGACTACGGACACGAAGTTACGGTAGATTTCCTGGATTCCCTACAGCGTATGATGGCCAACTACTTGATGAACAGTGGTTTCAGTGTAGGCATCAGTGACTTGATTGCCGATGAGGACACTAAGGGCAAGATTGAAAACGAGCTTTCAGTCTTGAAGGGTCAGATTGACGACATTCTACTTCAGGTTCACACAGGCTTGTTTGACAACAGCTCAGGTCGTTCCAATCAGGAGGAGTTCGAGTCAAAGATATTTGCCACGCTTAACAAGGTTATTGATAAGGCGGGTAAGGAGGGCAGAAATAGTTTGGCCGACGATAACCGCATGACTAACATGATTAAGGCGGGCTCAAAGGGCTCTAACACAAACGTTGCCCAAATGATTGCCGTGTTGGGCCAGCAGAACATTGAGGGTAAGCGCATGCCCTATGGTTTCCAGGACCGCACGCTGCCCCACTTCAAGCGGTTTGATGATGGCGCCGCTGCCCGTGGCTTCATTGAGTCAAGTTTCGTAAAGGGCCTAACGCCCCACGAGTTCTTCTTTCACGCTATGTCAGGTCGTGAGGGTCTGATTGATACGGCTGTTAAGACTGCAGATACAGGGTATATGCAGCGGCAGCTAGTCAAGGCTATGGAGGACTTGACGATTCAGCACGATGGCTCTGTGCGTGATGCTGTGGGAAACATTGTTCAGTTTGCCTATGGTGAGGATGGTATCAACTGCACAAAGATTGAGTCCCAGGCCCTAAACTTGGGTGCAATGACAGAGGCCGAAATCCGGGCGGCCTACGTAGTGCCTGGCGCCCCTGCCGAAGTTCAGGAGGCCTACATCAAGGCGGTTATTGATGACCGCCGCCTGTTAGTCGAGCGTGTCTTTCAGCGCAAGCTGGAGAAGCCCGATAAGCAGAGTGTTTACTACCCTGTAAATCTGGAGCGCCTAACACACACAATTGCGCGCCACGCGCAGTTTACAGGTAAGGAGAAGAAGGTGGAAGGCACCTATGTCTTGGATAGCATCAATCGCATTATGGAGCGCACAATGTCGAAGAATCGTCTTTGGAAGGCGCTTTTGCGCTACCACCTAGCACCTCATCGTATTAGCAAGCTGGGCTACAGTCGTGAGACATTTGATATGCTCTCTGAGCAAATCATTCTCAAGCACTGGAAGGCCATGGCTAATCCTGGTGAAATGGTGGGGATTATTGCTGCCCAGTCTATTGGTGAGCCTTCTACACAGATGACGCTTAACACGTTTCACCTTGCCGGTGTTGCTGCTAAGTCCAATATGACTCGAGGTGTGCCCCGTTTGAAGGAGCTTCTCAAGGCTACCCGTAATCCCAAGGCTGTCAGTTTGACGGTCTATTTACGTAAGGATTTGCGTGCCTCTAAGGACGAGGCTCGTCGTGTTGCCCAGGAGCTGGAGTTCACGGTATTACAGGACCTTGTAACGGTCGCGCGTATATACTTTGACCCACGCGACGAGGCCAGTTTAATCACTGAGGATGCAGAGTGGCTGGCGTTCTATGCTGGCTATGAGCGCGCTCTAGCGGAGGCCGCTGACCCTGCACCCCGTGCTACCGCCGCTGCTCCTACCGATGCCACGGAGGATGTTACAGCTGCACCACAAACAACTGGTGCCGAGCCCGGCCAATCCAAGCGCAGCCCCTGGATTCTACGCCTGGAGCTGGCACGCGAGAAGATGTTTAGCAAAAACATCACAATGGATGATGTTGCCTTTGTATTAAATCAGAAGTTTGCTGGCGAAGTCACAACGGTATACAGTGATTACAACGCTACCCGCCTGGTATTCCGCATGCGCTTGAACGAGGAGGATTCTGACCCCCTTAACAGCTTGAACCAGCTGAAGGCCATTCAGAACAAGATTCTCATGGGCACAATTGTGCGCGGTGTTCCTGGTCTACGCGCAGTGTCTTTCAATAAGACCACCGACCAGTATGAGCTCCAAGACGGTAAATATGGGGCCGTTGACCAGTTTGTCTTGGATACCGATGGTTCAAACTTCTTGGATACAATGTGCCACCCCGATGTGGACCCCAGCCGTCTACTCAGCAACAACGTGCATGACATTTTCGAAAACCTGGGCATTGAGGCCACACGCGCTGTTCTGTTTAAGGAAATCAGTTCCCTGTTCGAGGAGACATACGTGAACTACCGACACTTGTGTCTATTGTGCGATGTAATGGCTGCCCGTGGACGCCTCATGTCAATTGACCGTTATGGTATCAACAAGAACAACATTGGCCCCCTAGCCAAGGCATCCTTTGAGCAAACAGAGGATATTATGTTGCGTGCTGCCCTATATGGTGAGCTGGACCCGGTCACAGGGGTCAGTGCCAACATTATGACGGGCCAGCCCGTGCGCGGAGGCACATCGTTCAGCCAAATCTTGCTGGATGAGGAGGCCCTAATCAAATATGTTCAGGAAGCACCCGAGGACAAGCGCTTTGACCCTGGCTACGAGCGCCCCCTTCCAAGTGACCAGGAGCTGGATGCCGATGTGTATGCCCGTGAGACAGGTTATTGCTCTACAGGCAATATACAGATGGATACAATCCTGCCTGCCCTGCAGGAGGGTCAGGAAGATGAGGACATGCCCGAAATGGACGTAGTGTTGGTAGATGAGTAAATATAATAAGTAAATAATATAAAGATACAGAACTGCAAGTTATGCCAAATAATATTTTTCATAACTTATAGAGGGGCAAGCATAATGAACGTGCCAGGTGACCAACTTAGTATAGGCCAGTTTTATATTAAAATAGGTGGGCGTCCCCCCAATCATGTATTTCGTGCAACAGTTCAATTGAGTCCACGGGCACGTTACATTCAGGTTGTGCCAACCCTAACTCCTGAAGACACAGGCGCATCGTGTTCCGTTGCTGATTATTTTTCACCAGACGCCCCTGTAATAGCAGATTATAGAAGGATTGTGCAGGGCACCGTCGGCAATTGCTGGCTTCTTGCGCCTATGTGTGCATTAGCAAGCTCGGCCCAATTTAGACCACAATTAAACACACTTGTTACAGTAAATCCTGAACCACGCACATATACAGTTAGATTTTTCAGCGTCGAAGGGGTTCCACAGGAAATAACGGTGACAGGTCATTTGCCGTTTCTAACTGCTGAAGATACTGGTAAACAAGCAGAACTATTGTATGTTGGCCAACAATTACATTTAGCCACTGTGGCACCTTCAAATGCCAATTTGACTCCTAGTTTTATTGAAAAAGCCTTGGCACAATATTCTGGTGGCTATCAGGGGCTTGATGGCGGAGACCCACCAGACGCCAGGCAGGCTGATGAAGGATTTATGATGCTAACAGGCCGCGCATGTATCACATTATTGCCCGAAGAAATATCATTGGTAAATCTACGTGCATATCTGGCTGCTGGTTGTGCAGTAGTATTTACAACAAAACCAAATGCTGAATCAGCGCAACCCATGAAATCAGAACCAACCGACGAGCCAGAATTTAGAAATTTATTGGAGGACCACGCATATATGGTGAGTAGTGTAACGGCTACCAGGGTTATTTTATATAATCCACATGGGGAAACGCCAGAGCTTGCACATAATGTAGCTGCACCTTTGGAGTGGGCCGATATTTTAGCAGTAGGGGCCCGTTTTGATATATTAGTACCTCAAGCCCAAGGTGGTAAAAGAAAAACAAAATCTAAACGGCGGCAAAAGCGCCGCTCATATAAACGCTCTACCTATTAGGTGGGTTCGATGAATGAATCGGAACTTTTAGCAATATCACGTTTTCAATCTATTTATGGCTGTCCCAAACCTGGTGCAACAGGTCCCACTGGTCTTCCTGGGACAGCCACAAATACTGGTGCAACAGGCTCAACTGGCCCAACGGGTTTCACTGGTCCAATGGGAATAGCAATTAATACAGGTGCATCAGGGTCAACTGGGCCAACAGGCCCTTCATCAGCCGGAACCAGTTATGTTGCGGGAAATGGACCTTATGTAGCTAGCGTCGGATTGCTAACAACAACGGTCGGAACAACCCAAACACGTCTCTATGAGGTAGGGCCTGTGTCAGCAACAGCCTCAACAAAATTTCTTGTAATGATGAATGTCTCCTTTACGGCAGGCAACCATCGTGTTGAAGCAACAGTTGGGCGTGCTACAGCCTCTGGCGCAACAGCTGCAAATTCAACAAATATAGTTTCAGACGCAACCCCCTTGTTTTACCAGTAACATCAACCGCTTATTTTATGGCAGCTACACCTCAAGGTATTAATAATGAAAATTTAAATTTATCCGGGTTTGCCTTAGACACACCAGGTGCAGGCACATTTTATTACACTATTTGGATGAGTAGCCAGGCTTCACATAATTATACTACTATGGCAGCTGCACTAACCGTATTAAAAGTCCAATAAACAAAAGGTCTAAAGTGACCATTCCATACATACATCAGCTACTATGGCAAAATCAGCAGTTGTAACTATGTATTTTAATCTTAAAAATCTCAAAGATGCAAGTGCCCATACCCGCCCGTCGGAATTCTATCTTAATCACGGACACGGAACATTACAGCTTCAAGCACCTATGATAATATTTTGCGATGAAATAACACAACCCCTTATTCAAGCTATTCGCGATACGTATGTTGCTCCCGCAAACTTTCCCACAGTCTATATTGTAAAAAATTTCACATATTATGATTATTACAACCAGCTCTGGCCATTAGTAGTAGAAAATCGCAATAAGTCATCCGAATATAAAAATCCAGGCGACCGCAATACAGCATCATACTATCTGGTTTGTATGTTTAAAACAATCGCCTTACAAATTGCCGCCCAGCGTAATGATTTTGCCGCCACGCATTATTTCTGGATTGACTTTGGCTGTAGTCATGTTGCTGGACCAAATATAAGTGAATCAGCGCATAGAATGTTGGCAAACCCAAAAGATAAGGTTACGGCTTTATATATACATTATCGTGGTTCAGCCGAACTAAAGGATACCGAAAAGTTTCTTCACAAGACTCAATGTGGCATGGCCTGTACGGCATATTCAGTCGAAGCGAAATATGTAGATAAATTCTATTCATGTATGTGGTCAATATGCTATGACTTATTATATAAGGGACTTGGGCACGGCGATGAGCAAGTAATGACCCTTTGTTATGATAGGTACCCAGAATTATTTAACTTGTATTATGGCGACTACTACTCGGTATTGGCAAACTACCATCATGTGCGTCAAGATTGGAATTCCGTAATATGGCATTTTATAAAAAATGCCCTGTCTGCAAGCCGCAAGGACCTTGCATTACAGGCTGCGCATAATATACTTGAATCCGTTAACTTAAAATTATTAGTTTTACCAGATGAACAAAAAGCATATATAGAATTTCTTGTATCTACACAATAATATTGAAGGCTAAAGACTGCACTCATATACAAGGTATGGAGCATCCAAACATTGTACATGGTCCACCGTGGACATGGTGGCCAGGTGGACCACCGCTAACAAACATAATATATGATATTGTAGTGGTGCCGCCTGGTTTAATAAAGTATGATAACTGGCTTTGCTCACCTATACTAACACAGACGCAGGCGGCTAAAAACAAAATCGACGCAATTCAAGTCCAGGGGGTGTGGGATGATTATAAAAAGATAACAAACCCATACGAATATGTGTTTCTATCACTGAATCGTCGTATGAGCCGTTCTGTAACTACGCGCCAACCGTTAAGCCGCTCATATTTCAAAATGCAAGAGCTTTGGATAGGCGCTGAAATACAAAAAGAACTTGCGCCATTAATTGAACGTGCTGGCGGTTTGTATACAGCTCATGCAGCTGAAGGGCCAGGTGGATTTATTGAAGCCATACATGATATGCTACCAGGCAAGGTTAAACATAGCATGGGTATGACACTACGTTCTACTACGCGTAACATTCCTGGCTGGCGTAAAACGTCGGCCTTCCTCGGTAAACATCCAGAAATCACTATTAATTATGGCAAGGACGAAACCGGTGACCTGCTAAATCTCGAGAACTTGGACTATTTTGTTGAAAGCCAGCCTCAGAAGGCTCACATTTATACTGCCGATGGCGGATTCGATTTCAGCTCTGATTTTAATGCACAGGAGGAAACAATACTTCCGCTGTTAACAGCGGAGTTCTACTTGGGTCTTACTTCTATTCAGCGGGGCGGAGTTATTATTGTAAAAATCTTTGATACCACGTTGCGCCCTACCTTAGAACTTATTTGGATTGTTACACGCTGCTTTCGGACGTGGTCTACCGTTAAGCCGCGCACCAGTCGCGGTGGTAATGCTGAGCGCTATCTTATATGCAAGGGCTTTCTTGGACTGGACTCAACAATGAATGATTTCTTTCGTAAGGCTATTACACAAAAGTCAGGCGACATTAAATCGTTTCTAAACACAAAACCTGATAGCAGTTGGATTCAAACAATGATGATTCTGCAGGAGGCAATATCCATCCAAGAAACTGACATTATTCAGAAGACATTAAAACTCATAGAAAATCCTGAAAAATCGTGTATTCGTGCATTTATTGAGCAAAACGTAGAACGTTCTATTCAATGGTGTAAGGAGCATGGTGAGCCAATTAACCCGCGTTGGGTTGATGAAAGTTGGAAACAAAAGACAATAGAAGACGAAATCAAAGAACTATTAAACGGCTACGAAACACCGAAAAATACTATTTCAAACTTCACTGGCTGGAGGGGCCTAGCTGAGGGGTCACAAACTGATTCACCAGAAGGCCACCAACAGCAACAGACGCGTCATGCTGTGATGTTTTCCCGGACTCGACCGCCTCGAGCTGAGAAATCAACGTCTCGAGCAAGGCGCGTGGGTAGTCCGGACGCAGAAGGATGGCAAAAAGTGTAGGAAATTCAAGTTGATAATTCGCAAATTGTCCACTGACAGTGGCTGCAGTTTGCGTTTGTAAAGCTGCAGATACCTCTGCTATCATACGACGCGCAACGACTGATTTTTTCTCAGGGGGTGCGCCACTAATGTCGATGTCCATTATTATTATAAGTTGTAATATATGTTTATTGTTTAAGCGGTGGATATTTTTACTCCTTAATATTAGGAATGGCAAAAACCAGACGTAATAAATTAAGACGCACCCGTGGCGGCGCCATGTTAACTGCTTTAGCGCAATCAGCCCAGACACCTGCATTACCAGGCGGTCTATCATCGTCATTGCCAACAACTGATTGGGGACGCTGGGACCAGTTTAGCAATGCGTATCAATGGGGACCTTCTACAAGCGCACCTGCGCCTTTAGCTAATGGCGGTCTTTACACTAACCCCCAGTCTACTGCTCCATGGGCCAGCAGCCCGTTCCCGGCTACGCAACATGCGTTTGCCCTGGAGGCTAGCAAGGTTAGTGGCCTTCCCGAAGTAGCATACCACCAGCGCCCGAATGATAATTTTGGCGCATCATATAGCCCTATGGTGGGCACCCCCATTAGTGACCAGCACTGGTCTGCTTCTGGCCCCGCGGGCCCAATGACAGGCGGTTCACGTCGCAGACGCAAGCAACGCCGCAATAGACGTAAGACTCGCCATAACAGACGCTAATGTCTGACCCCTAACATAATAATCCTTAAACCAAATTTGAGTATAATGCTATACTTAAATTTGCCGCTAACACATAGGGCATTACATATGCAGACCGGTTCAACTCCTGTTCTTGATGCCAATGCAGCACACCCAGCTGAAATTCGTCCCAGTGACCCAAGGCATTTAGGCAACATGACCAAGAAGATGGACGCCATTAACAAGCAAGTTTCCAGTGATACTAAATATGATCCAGCACCCCCACCACGTGTTGACCAGAATGGCAAACCGGTTATAGAAAATTTCAGAAATCAGTTATCATTTCAAGCATTAGCCGCTTCTGAAGCACAACTAAACGACGAAATGTTGTATGCAAACGGCGCCGGTGCCTTAATAGGATTGATTGCTATCGGAGTTATATTATTAGACCCTAAGTTACGCCAACAAACCCAAGGTATTCAATATGGTTTTCTATATCTTGGTGGGTCAGCTATTATGTTTATAATAACATTGATTATTGTCTATATGGCTCGCAAAAGGAACGAACTTATTATGTGGTATCCTGATTTGAGGAATTATAAACCACAGTAATATTTTCAATAGATATATATTTAATATTATAATGTAATTAATATACTATAATATTATCAAATCATATGACCTATATTTAGCGGCGACGCACCTTTAATGTACGACGACGACCACCACCGGCTGCAGGTGCAAAAGCAGGCTGCATTTGTGCAGGCACGGCAGGTGGCATCTCTATAGGAAGAGGGGCGCCTAATGGGACTAAACAGGTGCCAGCCATAGTCATAATCATATATGAGGTACCGGCACCTTCACTGCGACTGACCTCGGAAATATCAGTGTGTAAGCCCACAACAAGCGCTGTATTGGGGTATGTATTTTGCACTTTGCTTGTAAACTCAGCATAACCACCGGCCTGCAAGTTATCAATTGCTGTTTGAATAATGGTGTTTTTACCACCAAACGCCGCTCCAAATCCGGCAAACGCACTGCGCAACATTGAAATCGACTCAACACGATTCACAACAACTGTGCCAATAGGGGCGTATCTTGTCGCGTCATACTGGCCTGTTGTCAAAATAGGGAACGACATTTCTATATTACACTGATAAAATTTACAGGCCCAATTGTTCTAAAATTGTATTTGTCAAAAGTGTCATGGACATGCAGCCAACAACCGCAAAATTACAAACCATGCGTAATTCTCTATTTGGTTCAAATCCGGACATTCGTATCCAGGGGTCAAGAATAGTGTCGTTTGAACCAGTCAGTTTTTGTTCAGCTTTGGTTATAACACAGCCCCTAAAGACTATTTGCTGAATTACAATAAGCACAAAAAAGAAAAAGATAAACATGCGCATAGGGTGTAGATGAGGCATCATGAAATATATTGTATATAAAAGCCCGCCTCCAATAAAATGAAAGACCATAAGAGCTTGCCCTATTGCTAAATCTCCGCCGGGAAGCCAAAAGAACAATACTCGGGCAATGGATACAAATAAATCAATTAATGCCGATTTAATGGGCTTTAGTATTTTACGTATATGTTCAATGCCTTCGCCAGGATTGTTTACGTCAGGGTCACTAATAACGTTTTTCTCAATAGTTTTTGTAGAAATAGCGGGAAGCTCTGTGTTATCAACAGAAACAGCTACCGGCTCCATTATTGATTGGATTGGTTTATTTCCGATATATTTAGCGCTATTTTCAATTTTATAATTTATGAAATTATAAAAGATGATATAAAGAGAGATTATTATTCAATAATATAATGTTTAGTAAATCACAATCGGAGGCGATTGTAAAGCATCTTCGAGATATTGCAAATATTTTTGAATCGGCATCTAAGGGTTCATCTAATACAGTAGTCGAACCCTCAAAGCGTGGGCGCAAGCCTGGTGCAGTTGCAGATGATATTCGTTGTAAGGGTGAAGGCCCTTCAGGTCAGCAGTGCAAAAATCGCGCAACAAAGGGCACATATTGTGGTAAGCATCTAGTAGAAGCATAAAAGGCACATATTTCATATAAATTTGAACATTATTTCGATTTATACATAAGGACCAAAAAATGTCAACACGTACATTTGTCCGCGCGTCTATTTCAGGGATTGTGTATCTGATTGATTCGCAAAAGGGCCGCGTCTACACATATAACCTTGAGAAGCCTGTCTATATTGGCGACCTTGCAAAAAAGGCTGGGGAGGATATTGTAACTTCAGAGGGGAATTTGACGGGCGTAGATTTGAAGCTACGCCCCGATTGGCAGAACGTTATGAGTAAGGTTTAGATAACACAGTGTATCTTATAAGATTTCGTATATACGAAATCTTATAATTTATTTTTATATGTGAAACTACCACTTATCAAAGGCACCTGGGCCCGTGGGGAGTCTGCCATTGGCTCCAATTGGGCCACTACGTCCATTAGCAAAGGTACCTGTGCCAACTGCAGATGCATTAGAAGCGCTGCTGCTGGCTGTGCCACCGACACGACGGCGCGTGCTGCGGCGCTTGCCCCCACCGCGGCGTGTCTTACTGGATTTCTTTCCACCGTATGGAGAGTAAGCCTTTACCTGGTAAGAAGACATGTTGTTGCGCGTGTTGTTATTATTGCGGGGTGGGTCGCCCTTGCACTTCTGCTCACCCTCGTAGTGCCAAGGGCCACTATAGCCACGAGGAACAATATTACAGGCGCCACCACGCATAGAACCGCACCGGGATGACATTTTACTTAATATGGACATTTTTTTACCGCACTAACAATTTAGGCTGACGTATTTTTTATACATCAGATATTCATCGGCATTTTTAAATTTATAGGGTGATTTTGGATATAATCCAGTTTGTGTGCTAACTTTTATATATACACTTAGTGCTTTTCTATTATTCATAAGTTCTTCATATGGAATTGGCTTGCCAGGTTTTTCGTTTGGGCACGGGCCCACTCCTGTTGTTGCTGGTGACACGGCCTTTAACGTAGAAATAACAGATGATGTATAAGGAATCGCTCTTTTAGCATAGGGTACATTGAAATCAGTAAGATTTGGGAACGCTAAAACGTGCGCACGTTGACCCGCTAAATAGTCGTTGCGTTCATTTTGGTTAGCAAAATTATAAAAAATACTACCATCATACACGTTATTTTGCGGCGATGGTACAATTTCTGTCAATCGTTTATGTATAGCAGAATTATAATTTTCAATACGCTCAAAGGTATCCCATTGTTGTTTCCTATTAATAATATCTGCTGAAGTTAAAAGACTACTAGTATTTTTATAACAAAAAGTGCTTCGCGCAGGCTCTAATGGCATAGGGCGCTCTACTTCGCGACACCCTACCACAAGTGTAGGTGGAAATTCGGGAGTTGGTAATGGCGGTCCTCTACACTTTGTTGTATTCATACGTCCTTGATATATCTACAGACAACAAATATGGAAAAATGGCGCTATTATTAATTGTTCTTGGTCTTGTTCTTCTGACTACCAGCCTCAACCGTCCTGCGGGCCAGCCCAGTAGCAAGGCGGGCTTCCTGCATGCGCACGTGCTTCTGGCTGAAGACCTCTGTGTATTTGGCGTTCTTCCCCTTTCCCTTTTCCTGACGCGTCTTCGGTTGGTCCATTTTGAGATGACTTCTTTGGTCGTTCTACTATTACTAATCAAATGTGTCGGTGATATCAATTTTTCTTGTTTCAATAAGGACGCGTAGGACTTAAATTATATTTAACAATATAATATAGGGGATGAATTATTCAGATGAACAGAAATGTATCATCGAACTCTGCACTGCAGATAAAAACGTAATTGTTGATGCAGTTGCTGGCTCAGGTAAAACAACAACCCTGTTAGGTATTGCTGGAGCAACCCGTCATAAAAATATACTGGGTGTTCTTTATAATCGTTCATTAAAAGAAGAGACTCGTATAAAGGCGGCTGCACTAGGCCTGGTGCGTTTGGAAATACATAATTATCATGCTTTGGCGCGAAAGTATTATGATAATTCTATATGCAATGACAATGGTATAACAAAAATGCTGAACACCAATGCCGAGCCGATTAAACAATTTCCAAAATGGGAACGCTTTATATTAGATGAAGTCCAAGATATGACGCCGCTATACTATCAATTAATATGTAAAATTATAATTGATTTGAATAATCCTAACCTAAAAATTACAGTTATGGGAGACCGCTATCAGTCAATCTATTCCTATATGGCAGCAGATAGTCGTTTTCTAACTCATGCAAATAAACTATACGCAAAAATCGCATCAGGCCCTTGGGCCCATGCATCACTTTCAACAACATATAGATGTAGTTCATCTATATGTGCATTTATAAATGAATGTTTGCTCGGCTACGAGCGTATGATTCCAGCATCAAAAGCACCAAGTCACCCAGTCCATTATATTCATGGCTCGCCATTTGATGCTCACAGACTGTTAGTCCCTCATATTATGGCATTTTTAGACCAGGGCTACAAGCCAGAAGATATTTTTGTTTTAGCCCCATCAGTCAAAGTAAAGGGGAAAGCAACGCCAACCCGCCTGCTTGAGAACGCCCTTGTGGCCAAACAAGTGCCCATATATGTATCCAACGATGAAGAAAAAGAGCTGAATAGTTCTACCGAAAGCCCTACAAACGGTAAGCTTGTTATTACAACATATCACCAGTCGAAGGGCTTGGAGCGTGATATTGTAATAATCTATTCGTTCGACGACTCTTATTATGAAAATAAAGATGTAGACCGAAATTTCTTATGTAGCCCTCTGTATGTTGCCATTACACGCGCGCGGAAATATCTGTATGTTATTCACGATAGTAAGCAACCGCCTTTCAGATTTTTTCGACCGCCCCAAAATTCAAACTGTATTATGTATCTCAATACAAAAGATGTTCAGTTACCTGAGTTGCCACCCTACACTTTAGCTGATAAACAGGCACAACACAAAAACAATCGTGTATTTCTTGCCAGTGACCTAACAAATTATCTTCCATCACCAGCTATTTTTGAGGCACATTCGTATTTAAATGTGAAAACTATATGCCCACCTGAAACAAAAATCCCATTAGTCTCTGTAATTCAAACGGGTCCAAAACATTGGGAAAGCGTTGCCGATTTGAATGGTATAGCCATTCCAGCATTATATGAGTGGCGTGCTAAAAAGTCAATGCGGGTCTCATCTTTAGACCAAGAAACTGTGTCGAAGGAAGGCGGTGCATTTATACGACGTTATCTTGAAATTCAAGACCTTGTTTCAACAGAACATGAGCCACCAATAAGCCTTATTCTTGAAGCAGCAAACATATTCAATGCTATGTTTTGAGGATATCACTATAAGGTGGCCCAAATAAAAC